>OBAD01000001.1_pt1 | contig 294491 bp, 328 predicted proteins | sample 1494861 | NCBI WGS metagenome assembly OBAD01 (sample SAMEA3360681, study PRJEB22359) | human gut metagenome | biome: ENVO:urban biome; feature: ENVO:human-associated habitat; material: ENVO:feces | place: Bangladesh | collected 2011
AATGAACATCACTTTCAGTTCTGCTCAAGAACTAAAGTTAATGAACATCACTTTCAGTTCTGCTCAAGAACTAAAGTTAATGAACATCACTTTCGGTTCTGCTCAAGAACTAAAGTTAATGAACATCACTTTCAGTTCTGCTCAAGAACTAAATTTATTCACTAGGAACAATTAAAAATGGTCGAGCTGATAAATTATATCTCTCGACCATTTTCCGTTCCCTGACCGCCCCAGGCGCTTTCCTAGTGAATCCTTCAATTAAATATATATATCTTCATATTCATTAGCACCTAATTGTTGTACTTTGACTGGAATTTCTTTCTTGGTCTTATTTTGTTTTAGTGTCAAAGACCAGTTTTTTCTTTCATTATCATAATTAGTAAATTTAGGAAGTATAGTAATGTTAGCTCCACTATGGTAGCAAGTAAACATACCATTAGCTTCAGTAATTTCATAATCTACAAATTCTCCATCAATCCTTGATGTAACATAATACATTGACCACAATTCATTTGCTTTAGGACTTAGAATCCAAACTATTTCTGATATATTGTCAGAAGAGCAACTGAATTGATAAGCATGCATAATGCAATAGATTTCTCCAAGATATTGGTTTTTGTTAGATAATGCATATCTTCCAACCAACGGAATAGTTCCTTCCAAATCTGCTAAAGATACAATATCTATAGCATATTGAGAATCAGATATGTTTCTTGAAGTCAGCTTTATTTTTGTTGAATCAAGGGTACCATCACTTTGCCTTATTGTTATAGGTAATCCAACACCAGCTTGGTCAGAATACAATTCTTTTACTGATTTTGCTCCTTTATAATATAAATCTACTGTACTTTCATCAAGTTCTGGATTTCTCCAAGATTCTTCTGATATTGTAAGGGTTTTATATATACCAGATTCATACTGGGTAAATCTTATTGTACATGATCTTGTTTTTGTAGAATCATTTATTTCAATACATTTGAATGTAAGCTTATTATCAGAAGTTCTGTATACCATTAGCCAATTTGGCAATGCATCCCAAGTGAAACCAAAGAAGTTACCACTCTTCAGAGATGTTACATTTATTGTAACTTCAACATTTGGTGTGATGTTTATAGAAGTCTCACTCAAGGAGAATTGGTAACAATGTTGTACAAAAGTTAATGAAATCTTCTTACTAGAAGTAGCTTGAGTAAAGCTTACTTCCCAAGTTCTGTTTGTATCAGATATATTCAATGATGTAGGTGCAACAGTAAACTTATACCAGTAATCATTATGTGTACAACTCAATATCATATTGTTGAACTTAGTAGGTGTCCAACTCATATCTAATGGTTGCATCAAATCATCATCTAAGCTATATATCATGAATGAAGTACTATCAGTAGCATTCAGATATTTTGTTGTTCCTGATTCTAATGAAGAAGAGAACAAGAAATTCGTACTGGTTCCTCTTGGGTCTTGCTTTAATGTTAATTTCAGATTCTTCTGTTTTGAATCATCAAGATATAGAGTATCTGTCAAACCTAATCTTCTTGTACTAGAAGTACTGTTAGAAGAAGAAATCAAATTGTTTTGATTCAATGATATCCATTGTTGGTTGTAGTCAGATAATGTTAGAGAATAATCTTCTGATAAGTTAGATCTGTAAGTTTGGTCTCCTTGATATTTTATGCCAGTCCATGTATTTGTAATAGTCTTGGTTATTCCGTCAACAGATAATTTTACTGTTCTTGTTTTTTCTTCTCCTTGTCTTCTCCACCAAGAAGTGACAACAGTATACATGTTGTCATAGTTAGGTATTGAATATTCTGGGGTTAGAGATACATCATCATAATTTCCATAGTCAAATGATTCAATATATTCTTCTGAACCAACAACAACATCATAATCATATTTTGTAGGTATATCATTCTTATTCAAAGTGACAGGTACACAGTACATTTCATCTGTTATCAGATAAGGTAATTTGTTTGTTGTTGCTTCACCAGATATCTTAATAGAAGAAACATCCAAATCTGTTACATTAGCTAAAGTATTGCTGTCTACTGATGGTGCCTTCTCTTGCAATATAGTATCTTCTTTAGAACCTATTCCAGCAATTTCTAACTTTATCTTTACATTTCTGTCAATACCAATATATACATTCTTACCTTTTATTCTAATATAGAATGCTGCATTGTTGTAGTTGTCAAAATCAGAAACTGACCAATCAGTTATTTCTGTTGGTTTTATGTAAGCAACTGTATTGTTATGATTAGAATTTTCATTTATTTTTATGGTACCAATATAGAAATTTCCATTTAAAGAAATTTTTCCAGGCCCATCAACTGCAGTTGTTGATGAAGAAACAATATTGTCACTGATGTTATATAATTTTGATTTAGTTAAATAATTTTTATCAAATTTAGTCCCTTGAGCATCAGTAGAACCTGCTTGTGTCAAATCATAGTAATCTTCACATTTGTAATCTGGGATAGAGAATTTTATTCTCCCATAACGAGGTGATGAATTCAATTCACCGGTTATGATAGACCAAATTACTTCGAGATATTGCGCATTATGTGATATTGTCTTAGGATAAGAGTTTATCATCAATTCATGGTTGAGTATCTTCTTAGGATTTCTTGTAACTGAAACATCAGCAAGCCACATGAGATAATTGTAATCATATCGCAAGTTTGTAATGCTAGTTATCATATCTGAATAGTAAGAATTAGGAACTATTCCTGCTACAGATATCTTTTTCTTATCTATATCTCTATCTGTAATTTTCTTAGAAGATGTATCAGAATATTCTATTTGAGTTAATTCTACAGATTTAGTATCAGAAACACAAGTAACATTTATGATACCCTTTCTTTCTGCATAATATCCTGTCTTTTTGAATATCATAAACATTATCTGAAACAAAGTATCAGTTGCAGGAATTACGTCATCATCATAAGATGTACTAATGTTTTCAATATACATCTTTTCAGTAGCAGTTTGTGGATTGACAGTTACTTTAGCATAATAAGAAGAAGTAGCAGAGTTTATTTGAGGTTTTGATATGCTTATCCATTTTGCAACTTCTTTTGATACACCAGTAGCACATGTTACATTAGTTACTTGGTTACTTACAGATCCACCTTCTTGCCAAACTTTAGTTGTTGAAGTATATGTTCTGCCAAGCAAGAAACCAACATTAGAATATCTTGTCAAAGTATTTGCTTCATTAAATACTTTCCAAGTCATAGTGACAATATCACCAGTATGGTCTACTCTATTAGATGACAATGCAAGATCTCTTATTACATTTTTATAGTTAGCACTAGTAGGAACATTACTCTTCATTTTCAGATTTATCTTCCAGTTTCCATCACCAAGATATTCTGAACTTTCAAATGACATTGCATTCTTATCTATGTTGAGTTCATTGATAGTAATTACATCCCCATAATGGTCCCCATAGAAACATCTTGCAGTATTTCCTGACATCATCTTTACTGTACCAGTTATGTTGCAATACAGAGAAATAGATTTGCCATTCACACCCACATAAGGATTGCTTTCAGTACCATATTCTTTTACTTCATCAGAAAACGTCTCATCTTTATACCAAGTGATTATTGCATTTGCATAAGATGGCCTAGCATTTGGGTCTTCTTCATCTTTATCCTGGACTATCTTTATCACTATTTGCTTGCCAGAATATTTAGATTCAGAAGTATCTATCTGTTCATCTTTAGTATCAATTTGCCACAACGATACATAAGTAGTTCTAGAGCTAGAAGTAGATACATTACCAGATATGTTCAAATCAAACAATGCATCATAATCATGCTTTTCTGCTGTCTTTATGTTCCATCCTATAGGATATACTATATTAGGAGCAGTTACCCAGTTATGGTAAGGTACTACTTTGAATGGATATCTTCCATGCCAGTATTTTACACAAGATCTGACGTATAATGTTATGATATGGCTAGCTGCACTTACATGTATTCCATTTCTATCAAAATCAGAATCAACAGAAATGAAATCATGGTTTTTGTTGTTTGAACTCCAAAAGAGATATTTTGAATCTCTTGGCCAAATCATCATATTTTTCCAAAAGACTGCATTTATATCTTTGAGCTTATCTGTCTTTGAATCTACTAACTTTATTGCACCAATATCTTGATTACCAGTTTTCTTAACGTATATTCCCATCTGAAAAGATTTTCTTGTTTAAACTTTATATATAAAAATTGCAAAAATAATTTGAAATTCTGTATATGTTTTCTATATTTATAATGTCAAACAAATAATGAATATAATCATGATGAATTTTGTATATCCTGAAATAGTAAATGTAGTTGAAAATGAAAAGGTGATTTTTGGTGAATATCCTACTGAAGGAATCACTTTTGAAGAACTTCTCAAGAAGATTGAGAATCATGAGGAAATTCTTCAAGGTACTCCTATTCATTTCAATATGCATGATATCATGCATGAAAATGGTTCTGTTTATCTTCAGGATGAATTCATTCATATTCCTACTAACACCAAGATTTTTGTGAAGTATGATGATTCTGAAGATACTTGGTCACGTACTTCTATTGTTCTTCCTGGTCATAATGATTCAGAAGCTATTTGGATTGCAGATGATGTAGAAGATGCTTGGTGGAAGGCAACACATGAAGAGATGCTTTCTGGATTTGAGTTAAATGCTTTTGTTGAATGGACTTAAATAATGTAAGAATGATTAATTTCTTATTTAGATTATTGAAAAAAATAGATTTCATAATAACTTGTAAATTCTTAAAATAAAATGGAAAATAAATTGACACATGATATTATTGTTGGTAGTGGATTGGCCGGTAATTTTATCAATTTGATGAAGTTAGAAGGATGGTTGCCAATTGAAGATTATTTTGCTATGAGAAATAATGGAATTGAACTTGATTGGGTAACAGTTCTTACTATGGAAAACGATGGATTCATCGCAATTCCTAGCATAGCAGAATACCGTATTCCGCATCCAGATAGTGGATGGAAACCAGGATGGTACAATTCTGAAGAGAAACGTCTTGATGATTGGACCAATGCAATCATGTTCAAACCAATTGAAACAAAGAATGTTGCTGATCGTATTAGGGATGAGTTGCTTGATGAATATGAAGAAAAGGAAAACATCAAGAATGTACCAGACTTTGAAGATGCATTTACAGAAACCTTGATTAAACTCTGTAAAGGTAATTCAGAACATTATATTAAAAAGTTGCCAGTATAAATGAATTTCTGATTCAGATATTTCTATATTATATATGTGTATACAATATGCACATGCTTTAATAAAATAATTTAATTAAATACTATTTAAAATGCAGAATATTCCTTTAGAAGAGGCTTATGCAACTATTGCTGTTAAGCCAGATCCATTTACAATTCGTACAAAGAAGTTGGTTGATGAGTTTGTTGTTTCAGATATCCATACTGATCGAAGTTGTGAAAAGGAAACTGTGTTAGATAACGGACGAAGAGCTGTTATGAAGGGTACATATTGCGCAAGTACTTTCGTAGGTAAGCTCTATAAGATGAATGGTCCAAGTGAAAACCCTTTAGAGCGCTATGTATTGTTTGTAGGTGTAGCACGTCAGAATCCTATTGACAATCGACAGGATGAAGATTTAGCAGTAGAGATGGCTGCAGAGAATGCTATGGTCAATCCTATTATGACAATTAAGTTGCCAACTGCAATCAGTGGTGATGATTTTGTTAGATTTGTAAGTCCATATTTGGATGCAATGCCAACTAAGTTTATTCTTACATCTAAACAGATTAAGGATAAGAAGGAGAGTGATTTGTATAAGGATTGGTATAGTCTTATTAAACCACGTGAAGAGGCAGCAAGTCTTCTTCTATATATGGAGAAGATTCGTCCAATGTTGGATGCTCAGATCAAATATATGTATGGTGAATAAATAATGCAAGATAACGAATACATTAATCCAGTTGGATATTCAGAAATGTATGAGTGGGCAGAGATACCAGCAGAGAGTCCTTATGGACTCTTTGTTACATTCTCTTCTGAATATCCAGATAAGATAGAACCGGTAAAATCTGGTTCTGATGAACATATTCTTGGTGTAACAACTATTCAAACAGCGCATACTTCAGATGATCCAAACAATTGGAAATATGCATATATGTGTAATGAAGTTGGTGATAAGTTTTTGAAGAATGATAAGATTGCTATTGGTGTAAAAGAGTATGACCAAGTAGAGGAGTTTTCATATATTCATACCAGACCTTATAATCATTATGTACAAGTACCAAGTCAATATTATGATCCTAAGCAAGAATATGTAAAGCGTAGCAATCGAAAAGAATGGGTACGTGTAAACTTGATTGGTAAAGTAATTGTACGTGATAATGGTAAGTGTAAGCCAGGAGAATATTGTCAACCTAATTCTACAGGAAAATCTAAGAAGGAGAGAGGATATGCAGTACCAGCTACTATGAAGGTTTATGGATGGAAATTCTATGTTACTCAACGTATTACAGAAAACACTATAGAGATAGTGATGTCACCTACTATGAACAAACTAAAAAAATTAGAAGTTTAACATGGATAAGATATCAATTATAACTACATTCTATAATGCACAGACGTTTATTGGTAATGCAATTGGGTCTGTTCTAGGGCAGAAAGTACCAGATGGTTGTGAAATTGAATATGTTTTAGTAGATGACAAATCACAAGACAATTCTAGAAAGCTTGTTGAGAATATCATAAACAACACATCAAAAGAGAATTTTGAATTTAAGTTAGTAGAACCAGAAACTAATCTTGGATGTGGTGGAGCTCGTAAGTTTGGTATTGAAAATGCCACTGGTAATTATTTTATGTTCTTGGATGCAGATGATTACTATATTCATCTTGATTTTGTAGAAAATGCTTACAATACTATTACATCAGAAAATGCTGATGTCGTAGAATATGGTGTTATCTACAATCAACAGAATGGACAGCAAACTAATTCTACAGCCCCACAGAAGATTGTGCTTACTGATCCTCATGATATGGAAATAGCTTTGTTTAAAGACAATCTCATCAAGTTCAATGTTTGGTCTAAGATATATACAAGAAAGATTGTAGAAAGCTATCCTTATTCTACAAGAAGAACATTTGAAGATGTAAGAACAATTCCAGTATGGATAAGCAATTGCAATAAAGTTGTGATTATGCCAATTCCACAAATCAATTACAGAGCTGCATCTAATTCTATTATCAGAACAAATTGGGTAGATACAAGACTTGGTACTATTTCAGCTATAGCACAGTTGTTTCCGAGATTCAAAGATGATAGACAGCTTCTTAAAGCAATGTATACACGTTCTATGATTGATTTGGAAGCTATTATGAACAATAAGTCAAGTGAATGTGAAGGTTTTGATGAAATGTCGAAATTAAATACATATATGCTTAAGTTCATTTATCCTGATAAGTGGAAGGATCTTACATATAATGTAGAAATGGATCCAGAATTAAATCCAGATTTGAATAAAGAGATGAAAGCAAAGTATATTAAAACTGATTTGAACAATTTGCCAGGTATGTAACTAATTTATGCAAAATAATGAATGGGAAGTGGTTGATAAACTGCTTCCCATTCTTATTTTTAGATATAAGCATAGATTTACAAAAGCATAAAATGGCAAACAAGCTTTTTTACACATACATACACGGTACAGATTATAAAAATGACAGCTTTGTTCCTAGTAAGATGATATATTCTTATTGGGATTCATTGATATTTGATGTAAATCATCGTACTATATGGCATCAAGGTATGCCGTTTGGTAATGTATATCCAGGTACATTATCGTATGGTGAAATATTCAATGATCTTCAGAATAATATTGCACTTGGAGCATATTCCCATGCAGAAGGATATAGCACTATTGCTAAATCAAATTATTCTCATGCAGAAGGATATAAAACATTTGTAGATGGAGTTAATGGGCATGTTGAAGGCAATTCTTCTTATTCTTTAGGAGAGAATTCTCATGCTGAAGGTAGCTTTTCTTATTCTAGAGGAACAAACTCTCATGCTGAAGGAAATAAATCTGAAGCACAAGGTAGAAATGCTCATGCTGAAGGTTTTCTTACTTATGCTATAGGTGAAGATTCACATGCTGAAGGAATCAATACTTATGCAAAAGCTAACTATTCACATTCTGAAGGTAATATTACTAAAATAGAAGTTGATGCAGAAAACTCACATGCTGAAGGTTACAATACAATTGTAAGTGCTAAGAATGCTCATGCTGAAGGTAATACTACAATAATAGAGAATACTGGAGAAAACTCACATGCTGAAGGTTTGAAAACAAAAGTCAGATCAAAAAACTCACATGCTGAAGGTAATGAAACATTAACCACAGGTGATAATTCCCATGCTGAAGGTTATAAATCAAAAGCATTTTCTACTAATACCCATGCTGAAGGTAATACTACACAAGCAATTGGTGAGAATTCTCATTCTGAAGGGCATAATACTGAAGCTAAATCTAAGAATTCACATGCTGAAGGAAATCACACTATAGCTGCAGGAGAGAATTCTCATACAGAAGGATCTGAAACAAGTGTAAATTCCCCTTATACACATGCAGAAGGAAATAATAATGCAATAAATACATTATCTGATTCTTCACATATTGAAGGATCAAACAATAATATATCATTTTCAAAATCTTCACATGTAGAAGGTGATAACAATGTGAATGGTGGTAATATAGGTATCATAGCAAATTCACATTATTCCCATGTAGAAGGTTTGAACAATAAGAACTATGCTATAAATTCTCATGTAGAAGGAAAAGATTCATCTAATTTTGGTAAAGAATCTCATATAGAAGGTGTTGGCCATCTAACTTATGCTTATACAAGTCATATAGAAGGATATGCAAATAAGATTGGAAAGACCATAGGTGATACAAAATATGTTCATGTTGGTGGTACCAAAAATACTGTATATCCAAACAGTGAGAATAATGTAATATATGGTCATTCAAACAAAGTAAAGGGTATATACTCTGAAGTAAATGGTGAATCTATAAACAGTTATGCAAACTATTCTGTTTTAAGAGGTAGTTTATTACAAATAAACAGTAATGGCATTGAAAATAACCAAAAAGGAATAAATTTTGTAAATGTTTCGGGTAATAACATTATAGTTGAAGAAAATGCAACCTATGGATTTGCCCATGGTTCTCACATAAGATTACAATCTCCTTATGAAGTTGGTTTTGGGAGATATACAAAATCTTATTTAGATAATCAAAAGCAAGATAAGGAAAATACAATATTCATCATAGGTAATGGCAATGCTAGTAAGGAATCAAATGCTTTAGATGTAAGAGAAAATGGAATAAGCTATCTTTATAAAGGAATATATACTTGGGATTATGTAGAAGACTATCCTTATTCTACTGTTGCAGATAATCCATCATCATACTGTATTACTAGAAGACAACTTGCTCAAGTAGCAACAGTTACTTATGTAATGAGAAATTCCGCTGGTAGAAGAAATTTCTATCCATTAGTAAATGATCCAGATGATCCAGGAAAACTTAAACCTAAATTTGCTTATGCCGAGTATTTCAATAATTATGGTGATGGCAAGAGTGCTCCTAACAATGCTTATGCTGATTTCTGTCATGCAGAAGGATGGGGTACTTACTGTCATACTGGTGGTACTTATTCTCATGCTGAAGGTTGTGGTACAGAAACAAGAAATCCAGGAGAACATGCTTCAGGTAACTGGAACAAATCATCAGACAATACTTTGTTTTCTGTTGGTTGGGGTACAAACAATGTAAACAGAGCAAATGCTTTTGAAATAAAGAGAACACCAACAACTGATGGTATAGCTTTCATAGATAAGAAACCAATAGTTACTTCTATATTGAATGGCACCGGTCCTACTTATATGTGGAAGGGTGATTATGATGACTATATAAAGATTAAACAAGTAGATCCAAATACCTTGTATTTCATATATGATGGAGATGCTTCTACAAGAAATGACTTCATCAGTATAGATCAGATGGATGATATAGTAAACAGAAAAGTAGAAGAAAAGATCAAACAATATACTCAAGGTATGCTTTACAATGCTAATTATAGTCCTAAATTCATTGGATCTGGTGGTGATTCTAACTTTAGTTATGTTTGGTCTGGTAATACAACAGACTTTGCTGGTCTTGGTTCTCTTGCTAATGATGTTAATACAATATTCATCATAAGAAACAATAAATAAAATTGACTTAATATAAGGATATGGTAGTTATACGAAATGGTAGATTCATATCTAGAAAGAAAACCTCATCTGATGAAGTACATCAGATGAGATATAAATCTAATGGAGATAATGGATATGGATATGAATTGAAATATAATAAGAAAAGAATATGGCCTTCATTTAATGTCAATTGTTTAGAGAATACATTGTCATTTCATTGGGATACAACAGATGGTTTAGGAGGTATTCAAGGAAACAAACCAATTCCTGACAATTCTTCTAGTGATAAAATCCATGAATTTGATCCTAATGGGGGTAATGGATATGTGAATTTGATTGATAGAGAAACATCATTATGGCATAGACCTGAATTGCAAATATTGGTAATTGGTCCTAATGATAGTAGTAACATTCAAATTGGTTCTATAGATTCTATAAAGTTACCAGGAAATGTTGATAGTGCTGGTATAATAAAAGCATCTACAGATTTTTCAAATGATGATATTACTAAAGTAAAAGAACTTTATAAGAAAGAATTCAATATTTCTACAAACAATATTGTCATAAATAAGTATAAGATAAAACCAAAGCAACCAGATGAATTTTATGATGGCAATGGTAATTATACTGATGATTATAAATACACACCTTGTTATAAAAGTACAGAAGATTTTTGGACACATTTTACAGTTAATCCTAACAACTCAACAAACAACAGATATGGTATGATAATCATATCTAAGATTTATACTAAGATTGGAGAAACAATAAATTTACTAGAACTTGGAAAATCTGTAAAGTTAGCATCTTGGTACCAAAAACCTAACATTCTTTATTATTGCCATGCAAACTGGGTTAACCCAACAGATATTAAACGTATAACAAATGATAGTTGTGAATATAATGATCTGAATGCTAGTGTTTACTTACATATAGAATTAGGAATATCACCTGATGGTGGAAATACAATATTTTGGAATGATTCACATAAAGATTCTGTAAAATACCAAGCCATAAAAAATTTGAATGCTTCTATACCTGATGTACTAACAACAAGTGCTGTAACTGTTAAGATATCTGGAACAGATTCAAATCGATTCTTATCTAATTATGGTGTACAAGTAATTAATGGAAAATCTGCTGATAAGATAGTAAGAATATTATTATATCCAAAATATATAAATAATGAGGATAATAATACAAATTATAGTAAAGAAACATATTACATAGGTTATACTTCTGATGATTACAATAACTCAGCAAACCCTTCTAATAAAAAACATGATTCCGATATAGTTGGAATAGATGGGAAGAATTGGGCACAATCTGGTTATATGTCACAATCAGAAGATAATGTAGATACACCATCAAACAATGCTTTTAATGATGTTTCAACATCATTTAGAATAAAAAGAATGATATCTACATCCAATTGGAATATAAATCTTAATGTAGAAGTAAATATAAATAAAGAAACATGTCCTGGGTATATGACACAAGAAAAATATACCACAGTGAAAAAATAAGAATATCATAGAGAAGTACAAAATGGCAACAGAATATGGCAAACCAAAATTCGAAGATTCTAGTAAAAACTTAATGTTTACTATGAAGGGCCAACCTAGTGATGATGAGTTGGCCAGAGTAGTAAATGTTGTAAGTAAAAACAATATTTCTATATCTAATTTAGGATTCACTTCTAGTTCTGAGTATTCTAAGTCACATAATAGTGATGTCACTTATGATATAGTTGTAAATACTAAAAATAATACTTATAGGATAGATTGGAAACTTAAATCAAATATTGGTAAGCATCCAAATAAAACAACTTCTCTTAAATATGGGTTGCTAAGTTGGTTTAATAATGGTAATGAGGGTACAAAAGGAAATCCAGTAACATATACTTCTACTAAACACCAAATGTATGGAGAAACTAATTTCAATTCTTCATCAAGTTTAGCAGCTTTACGTTATTTTGACGCCAAAGTTAGGGTACATGGATTAGATGGAGATTCTAATAAAGAAGTTGTATTCAATACAGCATCTTCATTTGCTGGGGATAACAAACAAATAAAAGGTGTTGCTCAAGGATTCTATAATTATGATAATCCTTATACAGTATTTAAAGCTAAAGCTGGATATAAAGATAAAAATGGAAATTGGATATATCCTAATTGGATATCTTTCCAAACAGCAAATGGTGGAATAAGTAAAGAAATATCTATTACTTCATCATCAGGAGATATATCTACTGATGACAATGCCCATTATCTTATAGTAAGTGATAACTCCCCATCTGTAAAATATGGTGATATTTCTGGTACACAAACGGTTCATTATAATATAGATAAGGATGTTAATGGAAATTCTATATCTAATACACATGCAGGATCTGTAACATTTACTTCTGATAACAATGGTAAAGCTTTTACAAACACAGATACGAATAAATCTAATGCTACTTCTACAGATAGACATACTACTATAACTTATTTATTAGAAGATTATAACACTTCTTCCAGTGGTTTATCTAATACTATATCTGGTTCATTTACTTTATATCAAAAGGGTGGTAATATACCACCTAAAGATCCAGAATTGACTTATGATTGGAGTATAATAAATGGTACTGAAAAATATGTTTCTAGCACAAAAGTTGTAAAAACAAATGTTACTGCTATTACTCAAGATGATAAAGGTAATAAGTATACTCAATATTACTCTTATGCTAACAAATATATAATAAATGTTAAAGATAATAGTGGTACTATTGGTAGTATAACAGGTACTCCATCTATATCGGCTATATTTAATCCTAAGCCAGTATATAAGACTGGAACATTTACAATTAGTGGTTTAACTATGACTCCAGCTGTTAATACAAGTAGTAGAGATATAACTGTACGTACAAAAGTATCTGGTAATTATTGTACTAATTTTAATGTTTCAAATACTTATGTAGATACAACTGTTACACAAGCTGGATCTAATTGGTTGCCAAAACCTACTGTTGTTGGTAAATTATCAATAACATGTGAAAACCCGCAAACAGATAAAATAGATCAAAGTAGTCCTGCATCATTCAAAATAAAGCAATCAGTTTCTGGTACTTATTCAACAAGTCTGAGTAACGTATTATTGAATGGAAATACAAGTAATGAATTTTATTATGAATTTGGTACTATATCAGCTTCTTCTACTAATATAAAAGTTTCTGGTGATATAAAAGTAACAGAACCATCAAATAAGACTTTTACATATAAAGGTGGATCTATAAATGTTACCATGTATCCTGGATCTCTTACATTTGATGCTGGATATTCAAAGAAAGTTGATGATATAAAATGGAAACTTAAATTTACACCGGATTCTACCCAAAATAATAAACAGTATACCAATGTAAAAAGTACAGAAATAACAGTTACTCAAACTGGTATCACAGAAGGTTCAGAAAAAACTTATAATCCATTGATAATAACTGGTAAATCATCAAGTAATTGGTTAACTGTAGGAAATACTTGTACATTTAATTATAATGATTATAATAATTATATAAGTACTAAACCAGCTAAAATGGCTTTAAGTGCTAATCCTAATAGAACATCTGTAAATAAAATTACTGTTACTGATACATATGCTAGTAATGTATATAAAGTAAAGATAACCGATGTTGATGAATCCGTAGAACAAACCGCAAGTTTGGCTTTAAGCAGTTCTGATTCTAATACAACTTTAAATAAGACTTCTATAACAGGATTCAAACAATCCACAGAAGCAATAAACTGTAATGTTTCATTATCTTATAAAGATCCAAATGGAGCTTCTAATAAGTATGTAAATTTAATAGGTACTGGTTTAAGTATATCTGATACTAATGAACATAATTTATCTATACCAAGAGGTACTACTGGGCATACAAACAACACACTTACAGGATTAAGTGCAGTTGTTGATGGGGATAATGATAAATTGACAATTATTACAAGTGATGGTAAAGTTTTATGGTGGTCTCCTAATCCTGATACTTCTGTATATTTAAATGTAAATGCTTCTGGAAGTAATCTTGGAGAATATACATTATCCAAATCAAGTATTACTGTTAGTATTCCAGGAGATTTGAAACAAACCCCTTGGGTAAAATGGTATTCTAAAGCTGAAGGTGGAAGTTGGACAAAAATATCAGATGAAGCTTCTAATCCAAGTATATCACAAAGTGGTAGTGCTGCTTCTGCTACTTCTTCTAGTCCATCATTAACTGCAAGAGGTACTGGTTATGGGTTAACAAACAAACCATTCAAATTAACCAGAGGTAAACCATCTTCTGCATCTACTAAAGTATATTATAAAGTAGAATCAAGTGCCGGAAGTGCAGGAACTGATGATAGTGTGTATATAGAAAGAACAGATGGTTCTACGGGATTTGGACAAGTATCTGTAACTGCTTCTTCTACTAATATATCTATTACTGCAGATAGTTCTATATCTGTTGGATCTGAAAATTTGCAAGTACCTGGTTCTACGCAGTATACTGATTGGTATGTTTATGGTCCTACCGTTACTTTAGGAACTCCGTCCATAACTACAGAAGCTGGGCTTTCAAAAATTACCACATGGAAAGTTGGTGCTAAAAAATCTGGTGTCACTATACCAGAAACAATATCTGCATTTGCAAAACCAAAAGATAAAGAATTCAAAATATCTGTATCTGTTAACCCATCAGTTACAGCTAGATGGGAAGCTTCAATATCTGTTGGTAGTTTGACATCATCTGATTCTGGTACATTTGATACATCAAGTTATGGATCTGGTAAGATATATTCTAGTATAACTTATAAATGGAATAATAGTGATGAAGAAGTAACAAAAGAAATAACTTGGAAACCAGATGTACATGCTGCTAAAGAAGATTATGAAGAATCAGTTTCATGCACAGTAACAGTAACATATCAGGATGGGACAAAAAAATCAGATACATTGACTTGGAAAATAAAAGTTCTTAAGACAGATGTTACATTTGCTGGTACTTTGAAATGTAGTGATGATAAGACAATAAATGCATTTGATCCACAAACTTATGATACATCTGCTTGGGTTGATAAATATAAGGTTACTGCTACTTCAGGTACATTAACAGAAGATTGGACAAAATCTTATCCTCCGGTTTTAAATGCAACAGAACATAAATTAACTGCAGTACAAGGTACCGATGCAACTACTACAGGTAGTACATCATTTAAGTATACTTTCAAAACACCAGAAATTTCAAATGCTAATGCTAAAAATACTCTTGAGGATGAACATACAGTTTATTTATATTGCTATGGTGTAACAGTTGACTTTGCTGGTACTTTGAAATGTAGTGATGATAAGACAATAACTGCATTTGATCCACAAACCTATGATACATCTGCTTTTGTTGATAAATATAAGGTTACTGCTACTTCTGGCTTACCAACTGTTGATGAAAATGGAACTGTTACAAAACCTGCACCAACAGAGGATTGGACAAAAACTTATACTTATACTTTGAATGATACAACACATAAGTTGACTGCAGTACCAGGAGCTAATGCAACTACTCTTGGTTCTTCAACTTATGAATATACATTTGCATGTCCTGTTAGTAGTATTCCAAATACCATTGCTATTGGTAATAATGCTTCTAGTAAGCATACGGTTAAATTGTATACTTATGGTGTATCTCTTGACTTTACTGGTACTTTGAAATGTAGTGATGATAAGACAATAACTGCATTTGATCCACAAATTTATGTTACTACATCATCATGTCCAGATTATACTATTACTGCTAGATCAGGTATCAATTCTGATAATGAATATTTGAATGGTATAAATGGAAATAATGTAACAACACAAAATTGGACTAATATTAAAGTTAATGGTGTATCAACAGCTAAGTCATATAGTGATACATATCCTCCTGTATTTAATGCTACAACATATAAGTTGACTGCAGTACCAGGAGCTAATGCAACTACACTTGGTTCTTCAACTTATGAATATACTGTTACATCAACTTATCCTAGTGTAGAAAGTAAGTTAGTTGTTAATACTAAATTACAAGACAAGAAAGAAGTTACTTTATACACTTATGGTGTATCTCTTGACTTTGCTGGTACATTAAATGTTAATGCCCCTAAGACAATAACTGCATTTGATCCACAAATTTATGTTACTACACCATCATGTCCAGATTATACTATTACTGCTAGATCAGGTATTAATTCTGATAATGAATATTTGAATGGTATAAATGGAAATAATGTAACAACACAAAATTGGACTAATATTAAAGTTAATGGTGTATCAACAGCTAAGTCATATAGTGATACATATCCTCCTGTATTTAATGCTACAACATATAAGTTGACTGCAGTACCAGGAGCTAATGCAACTACACTTGGTTCTTCAACTTATGAATATACTGTTACATCAACTTATCCTAGTGTAGAAAGTAAGTTAGTTGTTAATACTAAATTACAAGACAAGAAAGAAGTTATTTTATACTGTTATGGTAAATCTTATTACAATAAATAATTTTTATAACAAAACAATCTTACAAAGGGAAGAATTAGTTCTTCCCTTTTAATTTTTATATAAGTAAGAAATCAAAATAATTAGCATGGCAAAAATATCAGATGAAGCAGTACGTAGAAGTAAAGGAGTAAATTTACCGGGAGGTATACCACAAAAGGACAATAATTCTATTACTGGTGAATTGTCTTCAATTGTAAAAGAAGTATCTAAAGATATAATTAAGCACATTGATGAAGTTTATTCTGGGGTAGATCTGATATTTAATGGGTTATTGGATCCAAGCCAATATAAGCTTTCCCAAAGTGATATGGCGTTAATGTCTTTTATATCTGGGGGTCAATCTATATCAAAAGATCAATCATATTCTTCTAGGCAAACAAATATTCAACAATTTGCTAAATCAATATCTGAAAATCTTAATAAGACTAATAAGATATTGACATCTGATGGCATGCAAGTTATTGTGACTAATTTTAATGAACAGAAATTAAAAAAAGAAAAACCACAGAATGTAGAAGTAAAAGTACCTGAAATAAAACCTGTCATAAATATACCTGATTATAGTAAACAATTAGATGTATTAAGATTTACAATAGAAAGATCAAGTAAAATTGCATCAGATAATATAATAAAGGTTTTAACTACTAAAAATGAAATAAAAGAAAAACCACAGAATGTAGAAGTAAAAGTACCTGAAATAAAACCTGTCATAAATATACCTGATTATAGTAAACAATTAGATGTATTAAGATTTACAATAGAAAGATCAAGTAAAATTGCATCAGATAATATAATAAAGGTTTTAACTACTAAAAATGAAATAAAAGAAAAACCACAGAATGTAGAAGTAAAAGTACCTGAAATAAAACCTGTCATAAATATACCTGATTATAGTAAACAATTAGATGTATTAAGATTTACAATAGAAAAATCAAACAAAACTGCATCAGATAATATAATAAAGGTTTTAAATAGCAATACCAATAATCAAACTAATCCTGTTGATTTAAATAATTTACAGATAAAGATAGATGACTTGAACTTATCTAAAGAGTCTAAAGATGTATTGAAAGATTTGTCAAATGCATTAAATAGTGTTGCTAAAGTAAAGTATGAAGTTAAAGATCAAAATATAGTACAATATCTTATAGGAATAGATAAAAGTATATCAAAAATAGATATAGATAATCTTAAGAAGAAAATATCTAAAGTCAATAAGTTGTTGACAAATGACTTTGCTGGTCTTTGTAAAGCCATAAATTCTGCATCTATAAACTCTAAGAAAAATATGTCTCAGTTATCAAGTATAGTTGAACTGATGAACGGTATTCCTTCTATAGGAGAAATAGATAAGCAGAAAATGAAAACCCTGAAGAAAAATCTTCATTCTATATATTGGATGACATCAAAATCAAACATTCTTACAGGGCTTGGTATCACTTCTAAAGGTATCATATCTGCTATTATAGAGAATATAGTAGCTAGATCAAAAGAAGCCGGACAAGGCGGATTCAAATCAGTAGGTGCTTTAGCTAAATTTATAGAGTCATTAGTTTCTTTAGGAGAAGATACAAATGTAGACAGAACCAAGATAATGAAGAGCCAAATGGCTCTTTGGTCACTTCTTAGAATATATGATGTAAAAGGTCCTATTGCTTATCTTACTTTACAAATAAAAGAACTTGGTGATAATATACTTAAGGACAATGTTGTTGGAAAGAACAATTCATCACTTAGTGCTATAGAAGATATGATAGAAGACATTAGTACTATTGGGAATTATATAAAGTTTAAAGATGTTGTCTATAGCCAGTTGTTAGCAACTTATGCTTTAGGTTCTGCTTGGCTTTACATAGGTATTGTTAAGTCTCTTTCTAAGATAGATGACACTGAGCTCAAGAAACTGATAGGTGATAATGGAAAGCTTGCATTTGTCATGCAAGTTGTACAGAGACTTTCTGCTAATGAATCAACTTCTAAAGATATAAAGAGCGCTACAAAAACTTTGGTTCAACTTGTTATTATGATGAGTGTAGCAAACATGATATCTAAAGTAAGTAAAAATGGAATAGTTGGGATATCAGATGCTTTAGTTTTCTTAGATAAGCTTGACTTCTTAGGTCAAAAAATATTCACTATGCAAGATTCTGCTATCAATGATGAATCAGTTCCTAACATAATGAAGAATTGTGAAAATATGGTTCTTAGTTTAGGAAAGATTGCAGTTGTCAGTACTATAGCAGGAATGTTTGTTGATAAAGGAAAAGAAGGAGTGTCAAATATGAAGACTATGGTCACTCAACTTAAATATTTAGTCAACAACATAAATAATAAGAAGAATCCACTGATTGCTTCTAAAGATGATGTATCTAAGATAGAAAGTTGCCAGAAGATAGTAGAAAGTCTTACTAAATTATCAATATTAGCTGCTGTAGGAGGGTTGTTTGCTGTCAAAGGACAAGATGGAATAAGAGAATATAAGAAAGTAGTAACTAAGCTAAAGAGTTTGATAAAGAGAATTCAATCTGATGGTCTTGATATAAACCAAGAAGATTTGAAGAAAATAGACAATATAGAGAAATTAATAGAAAAACTAACTATAGTGTCCATGCTTGGATCTGCAATGGGTATAACTGCACCTTTATCAATATTAGGATTTAAGTCTATGCAATTATCTGCTGTAGCAGTAGGTAAGATGATAGATACTCTTGGTAAAATAGAAATAAATGATGATTTCTTTGATAAACTTAAAAATATAGGTATTGTTGTAGCTATAGCATCAGCAACAATGTTAGTTGGTGCAGTCATAGGAAAGATTGTTCTTCAGAGAATGCCTGAAATACTTGGATTTACATTTGCTTTAGGAACATTCATACTTGGTGTGATAGGAGCTTACAATCTTGCTACTAAAGGAATGGATGAAGCTTTGGAGCAAACTAAGAAAGTAGCTCTTTTAATATATATGTCAGGAGCTACTCTTTTGCTAGGAGCTGCTGTTATGATGATACCAGGTATCTTTACTAATGCTGTTCTTTTCACACTTTCTCTAGCAGCATTTATAGGTGCTGTTACTTTTGCTTATACTCTAGCTAGTGAAAGAATAGAAAGAACTATAGAAATATCAGATTCATTTATAAAGTTAGTAGTGAAATCTGGTTTGATATTAGCTTTTGGTGCTGCAGTCAATGCATTCCTTCCTACTGGTAGTGTTCTTGGGTTTGCATTTTCATTAACTCTACTGATAACTGGTGTTATAGGTGCTTATACAATAGCTAGCAATATGATAGAAGAAACTATGTCATCAGCTGAAGAGTTTGCTTGGTTGATAGGTATAGCAGGATTGACATTACTTCTTCCTACTATATATATGACAAAACATCCAGTTCTGTTTGCAACTGCATTACTGTTTGCTTTTGAACTTGGGGTATTCGTCTTCTTAATGAAGTTGGCATACTCTGGTGGAGATTTTGCAGCTAATTATATAGGTGCTAAGTTAGGTGTTGTTCAAAGCACTGACAAGGCTATAGATGATGCTAAGAATTTTGCAATTTTAGTAGGAATATCTGGAGCTATACTTCTGTTAGGTGCTGCTATCATGAATATAGATGGAATGTTCTGGTCTGCTATAGGATTTACTCTTACTTTAAGTGCATTTTTGTTAGGAATATCTGCAGCTTACTGGGGAGCTAACAAAATGCTTGGTGGGCAAAAAGGAATGATGATAGCACATGAGTTTTCTAATTTAGTTGCATTGTCAGCAGCAACTCTATTGGTTGGTGGATTGTTTATGATGATACCTAATATGGCGGTTGCTACTGTATCATTTGCCGGAATATTAGGTGGTTTTGTAGCTGGAATAACATTAGCTTATGGGTTTGCAGGAAAAATAATTAATGAGAAAACATTATTCTTAGGATATGCATTATCTGCTTTAGTATTAGTTTCTTCTATAGCATTGCTTACTGGTGGAATGTTAATGATGAACTACCCAGACTTAGATATCAACATACTCAAGTTCTTAGGATTAGAATTTGTGTTAGTAGGTGGTACTGCTGTCATACTTGGTATACTAGGTGCTGTCAAAAGCAAGCTTAAGACAGGTGCTTTAGCATTGATAGGTGTTATTGCTTGTGTTGGACTTGCCGGATATGCAATGATGGAGATAGTGAAACTTCGTGACAAAATAGGTGACGACTGGGGTGGAATCTGGGCTACTATAGGTACTACTGTAGCTGTACTATTCACATTTGCCGCTGGTGTAATAGGTCTTGGATATCTATCAGCTGGTACTGGTGGTTTAGGAGCTTTAGCTTTAGCAGCAGGTGAAGCTGCTTTAGCCGGAATCATTGGATGTGTCTTATTAGCTGGAAAAGCTATGCAAGAGATAATAAAAGTAATGGATATGGCTTCTAAGCTTGAAAGAGTTGACACTTCTATTATAACAGATGATATTAAAGCAATGTTATCTATAATCTGGGAACTTAAGCCATTTATGAATCCATTGATTGATATGCTGATAGTTGCTGCAAGTGGAACTATTACTAGTTTAGGATATATGATGTCTAAACTATCAGAAGGAATTCAAGACTATGCTAATCTCTCTATACCTATATATGGAGAAGGTGGAAAGATAGTTGGAAGAAGAAACTTGACAGATGCTGATTTTACAGATGCTGCTGAAAATATAAAAACAATTATCACTATACTTGGTGGTACCATTCTTGATACATACAAAGAGAATCCTGATATATTCTCTAATGGAATGCTTGGTGACTTCTTAGGTATGGATACTCCATTTACTAGAGTAGTAAAGTCATGTACTGGAATGGGTAAGATGATTGATAATATAGCAGAAGGTGTCAAAGACATGGCTGATCTCAAGATAGCTATCTACAAAGGAACAGATAAAGTAGGATATAGAAGATTGACAGATGCTGACTTCAATTCTGCAGCGGCTAACATATCTACAATTGTTACATGTTTAGGATATGCAATATTAGACTTATATGATAATGCTCCTGAAGGAATGTTTGATAGTGGATGGCTTGGAAATATGATAGGAGTAAAGACTCCATTTGGTCGTGTTGTAACTGGATGTACTGGTTTAGGAAAGATGATATCTAGTATAGCTAAAGGTGTGAAAGATGTAGCTGACTTGAGAATACCTATATATAGTAGTGATGGAAAGCAAAAAGGAACAAGACCACTTGATTTTAAAGATTTTATTAATGCGGCATTCAATACCCAACTCATAGTATCATGTCTTGGAAACGCTATTATGTCTCTTGGAAGTAATCCTAAGACTGCTTGGATGTTTGAAGATCAGTCATTAATATTTAAAGATGGAACTTGTTCTAGATTTGCTCAAATAGTAACGGCATTAAAAGGAATTGGATCATTAATATCTGAAACTGCAAAGGGTGTGAAAGATGTAGCTTACTTGAGAATACAAAAGTATGACCCAAATGGAAAGCTTCTCAAAGGACAATATGAGAAAATACCAGTAGAATCATTGAGACCTAAAGGTGCTGTATACAAGAATGTTACTGCTTTGATGTCATGTATACCAGCAGCTGTCATGTCTATATATGATGCTCATAGTAAAGATTGGTTTGAAGATGCAGGATGGTTTTCTAATGATGGTAGTACTAGTCCATTCGCTAAGGTGAAGAACTGTTTAAGTGGACTTGACAAGCTTGTTGCTGCTAATGTAAAATCAATAAAGAGTATTCTTGAATTGAAGTTAGATCCTCTCAAAATGATTGAGCTTTCAAATATCATCACTGTAATGATTAGCTCAGTTCCTGATGCTGTAATGAAAGCAACAATGGATGAGAATCAAGAAGAACTTAAGCCATTCTTTGAAAATGCTGAAGACAACATTAAGAAAATATCTTCTAGCTATAGCTCTTACACTAAGCTTCTGAATAATATAGTATCTTCTTATAGTGACATACTTAAACTAAAATCTAAGTTTGGAAAGGAAGATGACATACATGAATTAAACAAAATAGTAGATGCTGTTCTAACACAACTTCCATTTAGCATGTCTAGAGCTATTCAGAAGATGCCTAATATTAAAGATGATGAGTTATCTTCTATACAAGAACAGTTTGATATATATACTGATATACTGAATGATGCCATCAAGTCTTATAAGAAGATAATTAAATTCAAACAGAAGTTAGAGAAAGAGACTAAAGATAATGCCGCAAGCATAGTGATATCACTCTCTGACATACCTAAAGAGATGGTCAAAGGAATATCAGAGACATTTGTCTACTTGAATACCAAAAATTTGTCTAAGAACATACTGATGTTTGGTCCTATGATGGAGGATTACTATAGTGGAATGAAGATGTTGTTTGATGTTTATGATGAGGCTCCAAAAGATACTTCTAAATATGATAATGTCATAAATGCAGTAAAGGGTATCAATGTAGAAATAAGTAAAGTAAAGAATACATCCCAGTTTAGAACAGAAACTCAAGATGTATCTAAGTTTACTAGATCTATAAATACTTTGGATGTGGCTAAAGCTCAAACAATGACTAATCTCATAACTGCATTAGACCAAATGGCAAGAAGATTAGGTGGTCTTGACAAATTAACAAATACTTTGGCAAATAAGTTAGCTGTTGTATTGGATAAGCTTGTAAGAGAACTTAAGATATCTGCTAAGACTATAAATCAAGCTGATGAAATGCAGAAGAAACGTCATGCTGCTATAAAGGATTCTATTTCTAAGATAAGTACATTGTTAAATAAACCAGTAGAAGTAAATGTAAAGCAAGTACAGGATACAGAAAATTCAACTATGCAATATGGTGACACTTCTACTCCTGGACAAAACAGTGCTGAAAGAGATGAAACCCCAGCAGGAGGTAATCCATTAAATAGTCAAACTCAACAATCTAAAGAATAAAAATATTCATATATTATAGAATATGTTTTCATTACCAGGAAAGAGAGATGGGTTCAGATTGATATTACCAGATGAATTCATTCCAGATGAGATACAAGAAAAATATACTAAGATATTGCAAGATTCACATAGTTTCATAACTAAACCAATAGAATTCTTGAATGAGACAATACAGAAAGTAGAAGTACTTGGATTCTCATCTGGTACTGTAGCTCAACAGCAAACTAATCATGGAAATCCAGTAAGGCTTCCAGGAAGAACTGAACAAAATTGGATGCAAGGAGGTGCTAGTGATGTAAATTACAGAAGTGTTGCTAGTCCAGCAGCTTTAGTGGACCATACATTGAACATAGATTTCAGGCATACTTTAGGATATGTAAATTATTTCTTATTATTTGAAAGCTTTTGCTATCAATACTGTAGAGATACAGAAAATTTAGATAAGAATCTTGACTACACCTTTAATGTTGATCTGTTAAATGAAAATGGATGTGTATATTCTAGAATTGTATTAGATCACCCAGTTATAGATGGAGTAGATATGCTGCAATTTGACTATACTCAACCATTAGCACAATCTGCTACATTCAGATGTGTATTCAAATATTCTAACTTTGACTATCAGTTCATTCAAACTGATGCTAACAACAGATTTGAAGAAGAACAACCATTTGACAAACCTATAGAGGAAAGTGTAATCATTAAAAAGAAAGATGATACAGGGTTTAAGAATTACCCTTATTCTAAGGTATCAGTACATGGTAATACAACAGATAATCTTGATTTGAATCATGACCCAGAATTAAATGATGATTGTGGGCCATCTGATAATTCTAAAACTTATATTGATTATGATGGTTCACCAATAAAATAACAGGGTTCCCCTGTTAAGCGCCTGGGTCACACAGGGAGCGGATAATTGTTTATAAGTATAATTTATAACCTACTATATTATAAACGTTCCTGTGTGACTTTTTGTTTAAATAGAATTTGAAATTTTTAAAAATCATTTCTATAATATATTTGAACAATTTAAATAAGAAATAACATGAAACGTGAGGATCGAAAGAAGTTTGAAAACGTCAGTTTGTTTACATTTGATGAAATGTTGAATGGAAAATTAGATAGATGGGAATCTTGCACATTGAATGGAAGAAACAGTCCAGCATTAGTATATTCTTTAGTAATTGATATGTTCAGATATATTGGAGATACAAGACCTGAAGAACAATTGCTTAATGAATGTAAAACCGATAGAGATTGGTTCCAGAAACATACTTGGACTACAATTCAACATAACAAATGGAGAGAAGAACATCTTATCCCTGTAATTATGAAAAGAATGAGATTGCCAAAGTATCGTGCAGAACGAGAGAGTTCTTGGTTTATGTTGCAGTGGTCATTCAAAATTGAAGACTAAGATTAAATTAACATTTTTTAATTTGAAATTCATGAAATCAATTTATATATTTGCACATTTTTATTTATAAGTAAATATGTAAATTGATTTCATGAATGTTTTTATAGGAATTGATCCATCAATCAACAGTACTGGTATGGCAATAAGAACTGATACTGGCTACTGTAGATTTTTCATAATAAAAGGAGATAAGCTTACAAAGAAAGAAAAGAATGCTCAATTAGATAATTCTGAAATTTTTGAATACTGTTTATATCAAAAAGAAAATGTAAAAGATACAAACAATGCACATGAACGTGAACTAGCGAAAGCTCACAACTTGTCAACTATAGCTGATACAATATATAATATCATAGAAGAACTATTACAGCAATTCAGAAAAACCAGTTCTATTGATTCAGTAACAATATGTATGGAAGGCATATCTTATGGTTCCATTCATAGTGCTGCAGTAATGGATCTTGCTGGATTGAACTATCTGATAAGAGACAGATTGCATCATCATACGGTTGTTGGTACTCTTCTTGTAACACCACCTGCAGAAATAAAGAGATTTTATACTGGGTCTGGCAATGCAAATAAGGGCTTAATGATTTCAACATTCAAAGGTTCATTTCCTGATTTTGAATTACCAAAGATAGACGATATTTGTGACAGTGAGGCAATGGCAAAATATGCAAGAAATTGGTTTGAAAAGAATCAGTAATGTTTCTATCTTAATAACATGATAAATGAGATAGAATATAATATAGAAAATATAGCAAAAGAAGTACTTGGTGATGATTTTAAGTTTAGAGAGAATCAACTTGAAATTATTGCAAAGATAGTACGTAATTGCATAGACGAGAAAAGTAATCACCAGACTCATTTGGTTCAAGCACCTACTGGTACTGGTAAGTCAATAATCTTAATAATATCTGCATTAGTACTTGCAGAATGTTACAACAAGAAGAGTTTTCTTCTCTGTTCTGATCTTTCTTTGTGGAAGCAATATGATGACTTTATTGATTCACATAAAAAGCTGAAATATAAGATTGGAAGAATAAAAGGATCTGCAAATTATGTTTGTCAGAAAAACAACAAAGAAGTCAATAAAGGAGAATGCAAGATAGCTAAGGTTTCTTGGAAAACTTTGATTAATCCAGAATTAGCTGATGATTGCGGATATGATTGTGCAAGATGGTGCCCTTACATTAAAGCAAGAAAGCAAGCTATGCGATCTGATATTACTATCATGACGTATCAGATGTATTTCAGAGCAGTAGCTGGTCATATAGAAGTAAATCCAAATGCTTGGTATGTTCGTCCTATTGTATTTTGTGATGAGTGCCATAATATTCCTAATTTGCTTCAAGGTTCATATTGTCCACAATTGAAAGATACAAATCTTTCTAAGTTGTTGCACATATATGATTATGCAATAAGTTTGAACAATGATATGTTTGCTGATGAATGGCAAGAAGAATTGTCAAGTCTTTCAACAGATATTTCTTGTTCACATAATCAGTTGAAGGATAATCTTGAAGCTTTATTCAATTCTATATATGAATGTAATGACAATACTGTTCTTGACAGAATAAAAGAATATGCTTATAAGATTAGTATGTTCAATGGTGTTGTAGATAAGATAATGGAAAAACTTTCTGCAAACATCAAAGGAAAGGGTTATGTTTCAAGTACAGAATATGAAGTATATGAAGAATGTGAATGGCAAAAGAGGCATGAAACTATGCTTAAAAATTACTTCAATATTGTTGCTGTAGAAGAAAATAAGGATTATGTTGTTGTAACACCAAATGAACATACTATAGAAATGTTCAACCATAAAACTGGAAAGGTTGCTAAAAAGAAGGAAAAGACTATCGATTTACAATGTGCAAAAGAAGATTATATTGCACAAGCATTTTTGTTACAAGGGCCAGAACATGTTGTTATGACTTCTGCAACTATAGGAAATATGGGTAGTTTTTCTGAAAACCTTGGTATTGTTGATCCATTAGAGGATAATCTTCCATCATTGTTTGATTTTACGAACAGTCCTATATATGTTCTTTCAAGATGGAAAATGAGTCAGAAATTCAAAGATGAAAGTTTTCCACATGTACAAGCTGCTACTTATGAGCTTTGCAACAGATATAAGAATAAGAAAGGAATAATCCAGACTTGGACTTATGATCTTGCAAAGAAGATATATGAAGAAGCTCCACAAGAATTGAAGGATAGAATGCTTTTGTATAATGATGCAAAAGAAAAGAGAGATTTGATAGATTACCATAAGAATACCGATTCTGATACAATATTGGTTGGTCCAACATTGAATGAAGGTATTGATTTACCAGGAGATGAATGCAGATTCATCATTATGATTAAGATGCCATATCCATATCTTGGATCTAGACTAGTTCAACGTAAGAAAGATTTGTATGATGGGTGGTATCAAAATGAAACATTGCGAACTATTATTCAAAGTATTGGTAGAGGTGTAAGATATGATGGTGATTGGTGTCAAACCTATATCTTGGATGGCAGTTTTAACTTCTGGTTTTATCAGATGAAATCTTCAATCCCATTAGAAACACAAAAGAGATTCAAATTCTATAGTTAAAATATTCATGAAACTTACAACACTTGTAAAATTAAATGAAATGAAGGCAACTATGATATTTAATGATATTGTAGTTGAAGGAGATGAACAATCTCCATTACAAAAATTTTTCAATAAGCATGGTATTGTACCAGAAAAAATAAGTCCAGATTCTAAAGTAAATCAAATTGGATTTTCAGAAAAGGAACAAGCTTGGTATGGGTGGAGTCACCGAGCTATCTATGGATTCAAAATTGGAGCTAAAGCAGGTCCTGGTAAAGTTGGATATGAAACATTGAAACAAGAGAATGGACCATTAGAAGCAAAAACATTAGATGATTGTAAGAAGATGGCTATGGCTTTTGCTAAAGAAATATCATAGAAATTTTTGAAATTTCATATAAAAAATCTATATTTATTTTGTATATTATTTCATAAGTTAATTTTTAAAACAAAATAAATATGGATTTTTTGGATTTTATTAAAGAAAGTTCACCAAAGTTAAATAAGATTCTTGAAACAGAATATCAGAATTATCTGAATTTTCAGAAACCATTGGAATTCTTGAAGGTAGGACATATCTATGAATGCAATTCTATCAGGTATGGAGGTGGCGGTGGTAGATTCATTATTACTGCGGTTGCTCCATTCCTTAAGAAAGGTTGCAATATCTCAGATCCTGAACCTATATATCATATCATTTCATTGAATGAATTGGATGAATATGACCCAAGAGAAGATGATGTTCATTGGGAGACAATAGATAAGATTTATGAAATGGTCTTGACAGATGTTACAGATGAATATGAAGATAATGATAAGATATTCAATTGGATTCACCCAAAACCATTCTGGGAATTCTATTGGGATGTAGATAAGAAAAGGATATTCAAAGTGCATACATCAACTTGGTCTTATCCTGATGGATGGTGGAATGGTGACAGATACAAACCAAAGAGATGCCACAGAGCAGAATGTTATGTGCAACCATTATATGTAGATGAAGTAAACAATACAATTGAAGCAGAATGTTCTTATTCATTAATTAGATTAGGTGCAGACAATACATGTTGGTGTGTCGATACTGGAAAGAAAAGAATGGGTGGATATTGTGATGGAAGATTTGAAGGTAAGTTCAATAAGAGAAGTGCTTGTTCAAGAGTAATTGGAGTACCTTACTTCAGAATGCTTGATAAAGTGTTTAAGACAAAAGAAATTGAATATGTTACATCATTCAAACCTTATCCATTTACTTCATTGTCACTTTGATTCATTATATATAAAAACAAAAAGAAATGCAAAAGAAAGTATTATATATCTATGGTTATGGTAGTTCACCAGAATCAAGTACATGCAAATGGCTAAAGAATAATCTTCCAAATACAATTGTATATAGTTTTGGATATGTTCAGACAGATCCAGAAAATTCTATTCCGTATTTATGTTCTTTAGTAGAAGAATTAGATATCGATATTATGATTGGGTCAAGCCTTGGTGGGTGGTATGCTATGCATGTTGCAAGTATTTGTTCATTACCAAGTATTCTCATTAATCCTGTTACAGATTCTACTTTAGAGCAAGTTGTAAATTATGTTTCAAATCATGATAGTCATGTTGTACGGAAATTAGTAAAATATTCCAAAGAACATCCATTATTTGAAACAAAAGAACATTGGACTGGATATCGATGGGATAATGCAGAAAATGGATATTATTCTGTGTTAATTTGGAGTGATAATGATGAAGTTATTATTAATAGCAATGATATTTCAACAGAATTAAAAGAGAATTTCTTAACCAAGTGCATAGTAAGAAATGGTAAGCATCAACTTACAAATGAAGAAAAGGAGAAGTATATTATTCCTTATTACAATAAATTAGTAAATGAAATTATTCCAAAAGTGAATAATTTTTATAAAAATACAATGATAATGCCATGATTAAGCTGTCAGAATATGTGAATGAACATTTCGTAAATGGCACAAACAAAACACAAATAAAAGAATTGTTAGACAAATACTATCCTCAAATAAAAGAAGTGATAGATGATGGATATAGAGATATTGGTGGTGCTATAGGATTTGGTGATAAAGAAAGTATATTGAATGAATCAGATTTTTGTAAATTATACAGAGATAAAGAGGGAAACATTTTAGCTGTATCATTCTATGCAGATAAAAGACATCCTAATCGCCACCAATTATGGCTTAAAGATGATAGAAAACAGAACAGAGGAAGAAAGATATGTTGTTGTGCTGCTAGAAAAGGATATTCTGAATACTTGAAGAAAATATTGGTTGAAGATTTTAAAATCACAAATAGAAATGTATGGGGTGAATTCTCATCAAAAGCAGCGACATTTGCAATGAAATGTGGAGCATTGCCTATTCCAGTAAATGCAGCACAATCAATACTTTCTGATAAGATATTTTCTGATAAGAAGGATGATGGATATTTCTATACAAGAGAAATAGGTGATGAGAAACAAAAGCATACAAAAATTCTTATGGGAAATCATCTTTTCTATAGTCATAATATTGATGAGAAGCTTACTGAAGAAGAAATTCAGAAGTTTAAAGAATTGGCAAAGAAATATGAAGTAGAAGATAAGGAACTAAACCATATTTAATATGACAGAAAAACAATTGAGATATACTCCTACATTATTTATATTGATAATGGGAGCTAATGCTGAAATTTGTAAAGATTTTACATTTGAAGATGAGTTTAATTTAGCATTAGAAACATGGGCTAAAGAGCTTCCAGAGAATGTTAGTATTGTGTATTATGATGGTGGAGCTTATATGAAATCTGAGTTCAAACAATATAAAGATCATGAAAATGTTTGGTATTTGCATCTTGCTTGTGAAGATGATATGCAATATACATTTAAGAAAACTTGGATGGCATATAGTTTTATTGCTGATAGGTATTCTCCAGATTGGATATTCAGAACTAATACAAGCACTTATGTGAATATCAGAGTTTTAAATGATTTCATAATGAAATATGCTGATCCAAAAATTACTTATGGGTCTGATTTGTATTCTCTATCTGAAGCTTGTTGTCCTTATCCACTTTGCATATATCCAAGAGGAAATGGAATTCTTACAAGTAAGGAAGTATATGATAAAGCAATTATAAAGAATGGTATTTCTTTTTCTTATCAGACTATTTGCGATGATATCGTATTTGGAAATCTGATCAACACTTACAACATCAATGAAGGTAGAAAATATATTGACTATATTGGTGGATTACCACATGCATGGTATAAGTGTGTAGACCAAATATTTGACAATGGTCATAAATGGAGTAAATATGGTGATTATAATTTGAATTATAATGACTTTGTAACTATTACTGTCAAGAAATATCGAGAAAGAGAGAAGGAAAAAGAACATTATCTTGAACTCCATAAAGAGATAAAATCAGATCATTTGATGAATATTGTAGAACCAATATGGACAAATGAAATGCTTGAATACACTAAGTCACCTAGTATTTTTATAGGTTCTATTATTAATTATATAAACCTAGAAGAATGGAAAAATTTTGATAAAAATAAATTATTCTTAATGGAAATTTGTAATAAAGCTTCTGATGATGCTGAACATTACAAATATAAAGAAATCCAAGGATACAATTTTTTCTAAAATTTTTGAAATAAACAATAAAAGTTCTATATTCATAATGTTAATGAATGTAGAACTTTAATTTTTTATAAGTATGAATATTTTAAATGTAGATAAAATTTTCACTGATGCAGTAAATTCAAATATTGGACGTGCTGTTACTATAAAGAGAGTAAATGAAGAATGGAATGGTAAGGAGTTCATTGGTAATGATGTTACTGGTATTTTAGAAGGATGTGAAACTTATACAGATTATGTAAATGATGGTTCAATATCATTCTATTTGAAGGTAGATGGAAATACTTATAATGTAACAGATAGAGATTTTTATTTTGTATAAGTAATTATAGAGAAGTAAAAATATGAAGAATTGTACAGAATTAGATAAATTTAATTTGGAATTAGTATTGCAAGCAATTTTATGGTATGGCACAGGTTATCATAGTCGTAATACTACCATCAAGATTGATTTGCTAAAGGATATTTTTGAAATAACTACAGCAGAAGATTTACAGAAGCTATATAATTTGTTAGGTGATAAGTCGAATAGAATTTATGGTGTATGTTTTGCAGATGGTACAGTAGAAATGTATCCTATTAATGAATGTCCTATCTATTTTCTTTCACATGATCCGGCATTGACTAATCGTTCTATCATATATTCTTTTAAGGATGATCTTGATGATGCAGGTATTTTTGTTACAGAATTCTTTACGGATTTACGAGATTGCCTATAAATTCTCCAGGGAAGCGCCTGGGTCACACAGGGAGCGGAAGAATATGTTTCAGTATATTCTATCAGCTAAGACAATTTTAACGTCCTTGGCACAATAATTTAAGTTCTTGAACAGAACTATGAAAACAAAAAAGAGAACCTTCAATTGAAAGTTCTCTTTTCTTTTATATTATTTATCCTCTTATTTATTTTCAAGCATTGCAAGTTCTTTACTTAATGAAGAAAGAATAGCAATTTTTGTAGGATCATTCTTATAAGATTCTGCAAGTTGCTGTATCTTCATACGGCGAGATTCAATCTTTGCATCTTTATTTGCTTGCAGTTGTTCATGTATCTGTGCATAAGAATCAGGGTCTTCTTTCTTCAAATCTTCATCAATACGAGCTTGGTAGTTTTCACGAAGATTTATGTTAGTCAAAGACTTGATTTGATCTAATGCTTCATGCATGTATTCAAAATTCTGGCATTCATTACACTTTACTTGTGCACTACGATTCCAAGTCAGTGTAACATTCTCTTTACCTTCTACAATTGTAGCAATACTACCATCTGCACATTCAAGAACTTTAGCTGTATCTACTTCACAAATGTTATTCATACCTTCTTGTACAGTAGCTACATTTGCTACAATATTCATGAAGTTAGTCTTTGTTCCACCAAACATAGTAGTAGAAAGGTTGTCACAATAAACTTTAAAGTCTACTGTATTGTTGAATGATTCATCTACAATACCATCCTTCTTAAGTTGAATACCAGATTCAGCAAGAACAAAAGTAAATGGCTTTTCACCAAAGTTAGGAGTCCAAGTAAATACAAGACTTTCATCTACCTTTTCAAAGTTAGGAAGAAGATAGTTGATAGTATTGAAAGTCTGATCTTCACACATCTTATTCTCTACTTTACCTTCTTTGATACAATAAGTAAGTCCATTTACACAGAACCAAGTTTCATCTTCATTCACAATAGCATAAGACAATGGATTGATCAGAGAATACTGTTGTGTACGTACTTCATCAACATGCATTGTACCATATACTTCTTTACAAATGTTTCTGAATTCTGGAATGTACTGGATGGATTTTAATGCTCCGGCCTTAATATACTGTACTACTTCTGATTCATTCATTTCAAGAAGCTTTTCTGCTGTCTTACAACCTTCCTTAGCAATATAACCATAAGGATCATTAGAATTTTCAATGATCTCACATGCACTTGCAATCTTCCAACTTATCTTGTTTTCTGTTACATACTTCAGAACGGACTCTAAAATAGAAGCAATGCCATTGTCATACTTGTGGTTGCATGCTTCAGATATGAAACCATTGACAAGGCCGTAGCTTGCTGGATTTGTGTAAAGATAGCCACGATAAGATTTCAAGAATTCCTTACCTGACTCGGTAATAGCCTCTGTCATATTGAGCTTTTCAGCAAATTGAAGGCCTTTAATCAAATTTAGATTCATTTTAGTTTTTGGTATAATTTATTTATGACTAGGTTCGGATGAAACCGAAACACTTAATTTCTATTTTATTAAAGTACAAGATTTAATTCTTAGTTGTTTAAAAATAAAATAATTTATGATAAATTTCAATTTCATAATTGATTGCTTAGCTTCATTAAATACTATGAGGAATGATGTTGGGTCTATGAAAAACATCAATATTCTTTCTGATATGATTAAAGAAGCTATATTGGACAATCAAACAATATATATTACAGGAATAGGTAAGCCAGGATATATAGCTCAAAAGAATGCTGCCACATTGAAATCAATAATGGTTGATGGACAATTCATAGATGCGTGCTTAGCAGGACATGGAGATTTAGGACCTATTTCAACTGACAAACCATCTTTGTTGATTGCTATGTCAAAATCTGGATGTTCAAATGAACTTTATGTGTTGTTCAAATACATGAAACAATTGCGACCAAAATGTAAAATTGCAATGATTTGCATGTCAAATGAAATGCAATTGAATAAAGTAAGGTCATGTAAAGATATTGATTTTATTTGCCATATAAAGACAGATCCAGGAGAGTTGGATGGATTTGGAATTGTACCGGCTACATCAAATATAATATTTGAAGCAGTAATGTCCACAGCTATATCTGGGGCATTCAATTCAGAAGAGCTTGGTATGGTAAACATGTGTGAAAGATTGCAAAAGAGTCATCCATCAGGAACATTGCAATCAAAAGTTACTAATCTTTTGAATACTTTAAGAAATTAATCTATATTAATATTGTCTATATTAGTATTGATTTAAAATTGATGAAAATGAAAAAGAATTGTTTATTTGTTGTTCAGTCACATTATCCAGAAAGCCATTATATGGAGCTTAACTTAGAGTTAGTTTTTCCATTCTATTTGGTTACAGATGGAGAAAAAACTATAATTGAGAGAAAGATTGATGAGTTGCTTAATAAATATGATGGGGATATTTATGTTTATGAGGCATTTCATGAATATGCCGAGTTGCTAAATTCATTTCTTTGCCACAATAGAGAATCTTATGATAGAGTGCATGTAATTTCCGAAATTGATCGAATGGGTGATTTGACAAAAACTTTTTCTATTGAATGTTGGGATAAAGGTATCAGAGAAGAATTTGACCAAAAGAAATATCTTAGGGATTTGTCAACTAAAAATACATGCAGATATTTCAATCAGATTAAAATTGAAGATGATAAAGTAATTAAGATTGCAAAGACAGAAGATGCTATCAAATTACAAAAAATTGAAAATGATTTCTACGACAAATATAGCAATATACCATGTTTGTGCGGAAAACAAGGATATGATGAAAATAAACATGAATTGATTTTGAATAAAATCGACGGAGTAACAGCTCAAGAATGGTATTATAAAAATGGTGATTTTAAGAAATTGATTTCTAATGTAATCAAAGCTTTACATACCATTAATGATGTTGATATAGATGTAGATGATGAAGATGAAGATATCAGAAGAGCATTCTACAATGAATTGATTGGAAAGGTATATACTAGGGTAAATCCATGTAAGAAATTGATTGATTATTTCATTGAAGAAACAGAAGTAAGGTGTATTGATTACATGCCAATTACAACACATTTTAATGTATTGATGGATGCATTAAAGAAATGGTATGAAAATAATGAAATCAATTTCAATGCATGTCTTTGTCATGGTGACCCAAATACAGATAATACAATGATTGATAAAGATGGTAATGTAATCTTTATTGATCCTCGTGGATATTTTGGGAATCTTAAGACAATTGGATTAGGAATGGCAGAATATGATATTGCAAAATTCTGCTATGGACTTAATGGATATTCAAGATTCAACAGTGCTCCTTATGTCACAATTGAAGAAATTGATTATTCTGATGGTATGAATCTTAAATTAGAATATCCATCTGGTGATTTTTCTTCAATTACACAAATTGATTTGGATGATATGCCAATTGATACAAATATAAAGATTATCGTTGGTATTATTTGGATGAAATTGACTTCATATATTATAAATGATCCAATGAAGAGTGTAATTGCTTATCTTTATGGAAATGCAATTTGTACAAAATATTTAAAGGAATTAAAATATCTAAAGTAATGAACATCACTTGGTTCTGTTCAAGAAATAAAGTTAAAATAAAAATTGGGATATCAAATACTGTATCCCAATTTTGCTCCAACTGCTGTTAAAATTAATCGACTTGTCATTAAACTACCTAATGGACCCTTCAAATCAATTCCAAGAACATTAGCAACAGCTTTCATTATTGTAGGGCCAACAGTAAAAGCTGCAGCACCAGCAAATAAACCAGTAAAAAGTCCTTCTTCTATTGGTTTACCTTGTTCTTTAGATTCTTGAAGTGACTTAATGATGTCATCATAAACTTGAGATTCATTTATAGGTTTCTCAAGATACTCATTTATTTGTTTCATTGGATCACCTTAATTAATCTGAAATTATATCATTTGTTGTTTTCTTTTTCTTAGAATCTTCTGTTACCATTCCTTCACAATAAGTATGAATATGGTTAGTTTGATTACATGGTACCTCCGTTATTACTGTTTCCATTGTCTTTATTGTCATTATTTTTGTTTTCTTCAGAATTACCTGATTTAGCTTCAGCCTTCATAGATTTGATAATATCCGCAATTTTTGGACCTTTTGTCTTGGACCAACCAGATGATTGATATCCATAAGGTTTCAAATTATCTAACAAGAAACTGAAATCAGATGAAAATTCTGTTATCAAAACTTTACAAGTTGAATCAAGTTGCTTAGTTAATGTGGCAACCTTTGCTTGTGTATTAGCAAGACATCCAGCCACAGTAGTTGGTATCAAGAAACCTCCATCAAAGAAACTGTCTTTTGCTTCTTCTTGACCAGACATTACTTTAATCCATCCTTTAACTGTTGTTTCAAAAGCTGGCCATTGCTTGAATGTACCGGCATCACCCTTTACTGATTTATCTTTATTATCTTGCTGATCTTGGTCGTTATTCTGATCATTATTCTGACCATTATTTTGATTGTTATTTTGCTGATCTTCTGCTTCCAAAATCAAATCACTTAAGCTTTTCATCTTTTAATTTTCTATAAGTTTGGAAAGTTGGCAATGTACCGGTACATTGCCAACTCTATAGATTTAGAATTTCTTACCTCCTCGTATTGCTGAATTCCTCATCTGCTCTGCAATCATCTTTTCAGCAAGTTGTAATGCTTCATCATCTTCGGCATTCTCATAAATTCTTGCGCAAGTAATAAATGATCTACAACTAACTTCAATAGGTTTTCCTTCTTCAACTAATTTTTCAAGATAATTCATAGCTTTAGCTTTTGATGACATTGAAAGATGATTAGATTCAATATTTGGCATAATACCACGAATTATTTCAAGCAAATCCTTAGTAGAGAAATCAAGTGATTGTGTAAATGCTCTATTTCGTAATGCTGTATCAATTTGTCCAACACTATAGTTTGTAATGACAATCATACCGCATTTATTGTAATGTGATTTAGGGACTGGAACACCTTCATCATCTTTAAGTTCACCGGAAACTTTATATGATACAAGACGACCTTCATCATCTGCTGTTGAATCAAGGGCCGCCTTAAGAATATTGATACAATCTTCTGGTGCTTTTGGACCTACCAATGAATCAGCATCATCAACTAAAACAATATCACCCTTACCTTTATTGTTATAAAGTGTTAAATAAAGCTGTCTAGGTGTACATTTACCTTTTACAGTATTATCGGCAGTCATAGTATATCCTGCTGCCTTCAATTGTTGCTTTACACGGAAAGTCTTACCGATACCAGGAGCACCACAAAGAATTACAGCAGGTTGAATTCCTTTAATAACCATCTTTATATATAACTGCATTTCCTTAAATGCTGTCTTAGGATCTGACTTAGCAGTTTCAATCTTCTTTTCTGCTTCTGCAGCACCGGCAATAGTAGATGATACTGAAACATTTTTCTTTACAGAGCATTCAAGATCATCTAAAGATGTTGCACCACCTTTAATAGCATTCAATATCTGACGATATTCTTTATAAAGAGCTTTACCAAGATCTGGGTCAGTATTTGTTTTCATTTGGGCATATACTTCTTTCTTACGATCTTCAAGTTCTGTTTCATTGATCCACTGATAAGATTCTCCAATCTTCTTATATTTATGACCAAGATTTAAATGGTACTTTTCAATAACCTTATCTTCAGAAATTCCTTCATAAATATGATATTTCTGGGCACCAAAATACATGTCACAAGAAATACATTCATTCTTGGTATCATATACTTTACGTCCAAGCTTTACTGCTTCTTCTGATGAAATATCAAACTTACCACTATTTATTACATTTGCAATTACTGGAATATAATAAACAATACTAGCACCCATCATTTTGATTTCCAGTTGTGCTTTAATTGGTTTATTGTCATCACCACCAAAAAATAATGAAGCAGTATTTGTTTGATTGAAGAAAGCAACTGAATAAGGTACCATAGATTGGCCGCTCTTCAAGAAGTTGATACTGAATGATGATTTTGGAATGCTTCCACCCTTATCTGATACAATATACATTACAGAGCTGCAATCATTACCATCTACTTTCAAATCAGATACACCTAAAGACCATACATGTCCTATGGTAATTTCTTTCTTCAATATGTTGAGAATTGTCTTCTTTGCTTTATTATAATCTTTCTCTTTAAATGCCTCATTCATCCATTGAGAAGATTCTTCTAATAATGTTTTCTTATTTACAAAATCTAAAAATGACATATCTTATTTTACGTAATTTGATTTTTTATCTTTAACAATTTCATAATTGTTTCCTTTTTCTGCATCTGACACAGCCTTTTTAGCTTGACCTTCAGTGTCACAAACCGTGATGATGGTACCATCATCTTTGTCTTTTACAACGAATACTTCAGCTTCTTCTTCAAAAACTAAAGCATCATTTAATGACTCTAATAAACTTTTCATTTTATTTATTCTAAAGATATCTTTATAGATAAAAATATTGATTTATTTAATAGCACCACTATCAAATTTTCCATTTTTCATTCTATTTAAAGCAGAACCTTCTTTATCTGGATAACTGCTTGGTTTAGAACCCTTTTCTTGCCCAGCTTTATCAGTTTGTGGCATTTCACCTCTAGAAGGAGCATTATCTTCTGGGTAATTATTTATCTTTACATTCCAAATATTGTCACAAATAACTTGCAAAGCTTTCTTTCTTATATCTTCACCTTTATCTGTATCAATATTCATTTTCTGTAAGAATATCTTAGCTGGTTCTTCTTGTAATTTATCATCCACATAATCATGAATCTTTTCTCTATCCCATTCTTTATCATATAAGTTAGGACCATTTGTCTTTCCTGATGGTATTTCAGGATCTTCATCTCTAGCTGCTATAGCTGCAGCAATATTACCTTGTACAGCTTTCAACATCTGGATAGGACTTATATCGGCATCATAATCAAAGCATACCATTTCACCTTCTGGATTAATCATAGCACACTCTGACCAACGATGATGTCCATCTATTACATAATTACCTCTAAATGTTACTAATGGCATGCCAGCAGTAATGATTTCATCTTTAAACAAATCTTTCATGTTGTCAGGATTAGTAAGACTATGTTTTACAGATTTGTCAACATCTATTTCATTTTGTGTTGGTCTCAATTTCAATGGTTTGATAAGCTTTACTTTAAATACAAACTTTGTATCTCCTAAATCTCCACCAAAACCATCCTCAAGCAAAGTCTTTGCTTTGGGGTCATCAAGCATTTTGTTAAGTATCTTTACATAATCAGGATATTTCTTTCCCTTAAGCCACTTTTCTAATTCTTCTTTACGTTCTTTATTAGAATGTGTTGTTCTTGCATTTTCAAATATGTAATCTTCTAATCCTACCATTTTATTTACCTATCAAATCTGATTTTGTCTTTTCTGCCCAATATTCAGAATTGTCATATATTTTCTTTATGAATTTTTTATTTCCTAAATATTCAAACAGTTCATAATTAAAATATAGATAATGATCTTTATCATTTAATTTTTCTGATTGGAATCTTATGGCACATATATTTTCACTAAGCTTATCTACTGTTGCAAGTATGTATATCTTTTCTGTATTTCCATCTTCATAAGAATACCTATATGAATAATGTCCCAATTTATTCATATCATGTTTCTTACATCCATAAAATATGATATCAAGCAGATTAGAAGGTACTTTCTTATTGATTAATGGGAAACTTACTTTATATATCAATGGATCTAGATAAATAGACTTCAATTCTTCCACTTTAGAATTTACTATTGTCTTATCTTCTGATCCTAAAATATCTTCAGATAACCCTTTTAAAGTATCTATTACTGGTATACCTAATGGCTTATAAAATTCAATCAGATTTTTCCAATTTACAACATAAGTAATATCTAATCTTTTTATTTGCTTAGTATATCTTTCAAAATAATCATTTTCAAATATCTTTTCAGAAACTTCTAATTCTATCAAAAGATCATTATTCTTAAGATATTCTATCTGTTCTTTCCAGTAATTATCTATATTATCTAAATCTCCTACAAACAACAGATATCCATCAAGTTCTCTAAGTTCATCAGTTAACCAATAACAGCAATCTTTAGCTGCTCTACTCAATAATGAATATTCTACTTCATTTATTGATTTATAACATAAATGTATAGCTGTAATGTCTATATTGGAAGTATTTTGATCTGAAGAAATATTGTTATTTTCATCATTTATTCTTTTCCATACATCCCTATTTACTAAAACTGGGGATGATTTTTTCAGTTCTTCTACTGTCATAGCATTTCATATTCATATATTTTATAAGAAGAAGAACTGTATTGGTTCTACTTGCTGTTGAGTCATATCATCATAAGTCATAGTACATTTATGGATGATTGGCATTTCTAAATTTGTTTTAAGTCTTATATTTCCAACTTCATCTAATCCAATCATATCTGACTTATCATATATTGTTCTTATATCAACATAACTTAAATCTTTAGATGATGTAAAATGAAGTTCCTTCTTATTCCAATAACCCTTGTATCTAGCTATCTCATCTGCTTCTGATATGAAATCTAAATCAAAACTAAGTAATCCTGTGGTATTTTCTATAACATACGATATCAATTCAGATTTACTTATAAATAATGTATCAGTAGGTAATGACATGAAGTAATTAGATATTACATTAGTTATGCTATTTTTTATAGAATCTTTTATTGTAGATGTCGATAGCTTTATATAACACATGATAGAATATCTTCTTATTATTGGATCTACAAAAGTAAGGGAAGTACCAACAAAAGCCTTATTTGATTGTTCTAAAGCCTGAATAATCATAGATTTTTGATTATCAGTCAATAACATAGATTCTTTACTTAATTTCAAATAATCACTTGGGGTGGATAAATGATCTTTAAATTTAGAAAATGCAATACAAGTTATCTTTGTAGAATTTCTAGATGACATCAAATTGAATTGTCCAACAAATGAAAATCTCTTTAAGAACATTTTGAAATTGTCTTCACTTGCTAATACTAAAGATCGAGAATTCATACCAACTAATTCTTTTACATTTGCGATAGTATCGGCATCTGTACCTCCACATATATAGCTTGTTATTGTGATATTTAGCAAATCATTAGCTTCTACTAAATCTCCAATAGAATTTCTTATGGAAGATTTGAATTTTAAAGTAACATCATCTGATGGTGAAATATTTCCAAGACTTCCATCATGTGATATGTATTTTACAGTTATTTGGTCTCCTTCATTCAAATTGTGACCATGATATCCATTACCAAACATAACAGAGAAACCTCCATCATATCCATTCTTTACTACACAGCTATGTTCATCTTCTATCATATCATACAAACAACTTGATATTGACCATCTTTCTCCATTCACATATACTTTCATGTGATTGATATCATACAAGCTATTTACTTCTGCCTCTATTGTTTCCAATGGTTCTCCTTTAGCTGTAGCTGTTGCTCTTTTCCAAGTACCTTGTAAAATAGATATGGAATGTGTTACTAATGGCTTGCTCATATCTATTACTATAGAATCAACTGGTAAATCAACTGAATATGTTACACCGGTTGACTCATTCATCAACTGACATTCATCTTCTATAACTATCTTATCTGTTGAATTAGATATCTTATTAGAAATAAGCACAGTACCTGAAGCTGAAGCGCCATAATATGCATCATATCCGCTTATCTTTGCTAAACTATATATTGATTTCTTTCTAGTAGCAGTAAATATATTCTGTTCTGTCATAGCATCTTCTATGTAGAACATCATATTTTGCATGACACCCTTTATTCCTTCTAATACGGATCCAAATATTGATGATTGAGAATATGCTTGTCCTAAACCACCAAATGATTTGTTGAGAAAATCCTGCATGGTTTCAGAAAAATTCTCATAAGATGTCTTTAATATTTCAAATAGTCTCATTTATCTGTATTGATATTTCTTTTCTTTAACTAGATTACCAGTATTTGGTGCTTTTAAACCTATCTTAACCTCATATATGTCTCGCAAAGATCCTTTTATGACGTTTACTTCTATGCTTACATTCAACTTATTGCACCAATAGGTATTTTCTATTATCTTTCGTTGTATGTATGATTGTACTTCCATAGGAGATGGAGTCATTTGCCATAAGAACTGTTCCATGTTTACCCCGAATCCTGGGTTTCCTAAAACTTGAGTACAATTAGTTCCAAGCAACAAATCTAATTCTTGTATGGCAGCATCATAAGGGGATTCTATTACTTTGCTATTATCTAATGCAAGATCTATTTCCATTCTTATTCTATAGTATAATTTCCAGTAGATATGTATTCATTTTCAGAAGTCAGAATATCATATTTTCCAGTTGCTTCATTTATAAGCTTAGAATTTATATTGAATATTACAAATGAAGATGTTCTTGAACTTTCATGCCACTTGTTTTCTCCTATTGACAATATGAATTCATCTACTTTGTTTACATAAGAAGATAATGATATTCCAATGTTTTGTGCCATGTTTGAACGCAATACTATATTCTGCAACTCTTGAACTTTAAAGAATATTGGTTTGTAAATTATTCTTGGTTGAACAGAATTCTTTTGTATTTGCTGTTTGTCATCATTACTCTTTACTATACGGCAATTCATATTGCTTATGAAGTTGAAATTCTCTTTATTCATATCATCAATATCTGTTTCTTTTTTCTTTATAGACAATCTAGTATACTGTTGTTCATTTATTGTATATTTCAATTTGTCTTTGGTAAATAATACAGTAGGAGAAGAACAGTTCTTACCAATAGCTCTGTCTTCCATTATGAGTCTTACATAAACATTATCTGGTACTTGTGACCATTTAGAAAATAGGTCTTTCATAGGAAACAAAAAGTCATCAACCCTATCAGAATATGATATTTCTTCATGTATTATGTTTTTTGACAGATAGTCAGAAGAAACAATACATGTATATTTTACCATTTCTAAGCTATCACCTAAAATTTCTTTCAAATCTTCATAATCTTTAGCCTTTTCTGATAATAGCTTATATTTAGAAAAATCAGTACTATATATTCTTTGCCAAGCAGATTCTATAGAAGAAAATGATTCTGGATAGCAAAATCTACCAACTACTGATATTGTACCATCTATAAATTCAAATGATGCTTTTATTGACATTTTAAAGTCGTCGACAAAATAACAAGAAGCCGGTTTAGCATATTTGTTTATAGTGAATATTCCATTATCTGATATTGATTTCCATGGATATAAAGTCATGTTTAATGAAATCATTTCAGGAATAGAATATGGATTTTCAACGTATTCTTTCATTTCTGTTCCATCATCTTCCTTATGATATTTCCAATAATGCAACAGTAAGTTCATATCTGCTAATTGTATGCATCCATTTTTTGGATTTTCTAATTCCCTATATACCTGGTAATCCGTATCTTTATGAATGGTTCTATTTAAAGCATTAGTTTCTTCAGCATATTTTATCTTATCTTGTGAATATTCATTTCTGAATATCAATGATGGTTCTTCTATATATGTAGAACCATATAAAACATCTCTAAAGTCAGGAATTTCTATTTCAAAATACTCATTGTATATATCCTGATTTAATCGTCTTTCTTTACCAGTATGTTTATCCTCACATTTTATCATATCACAGTACCAATGGATATGTAAAGAGTTTACCCAGCTATCAACATACAATATCATGTTACGATTCAAATCAGTTGTTGGATGCCATATTCTAAGCTTTATTGTTTTAACATTCTTTATATATAGATCTTCATCAAGCAATCTGTTGTATGAATATCCACCCAATGTAGAATCATGTTCTGGAATTGAGTATTCATGTTTAATAGATTCAGAAAATGCATCTGAATTTGTTGACATCAACGGAATTCCTGTTGTATTAGTAGATGGCCATATTTTAGGGGTACCCCTATCTATTGGAGCTAAGTATATATCTGTATCTATGGTCATATCATTTATGACATCAGTATTTCTGAATGCAACATATTGTTTAGTAGAAATTATATCAGAATCAATCATTTCTACTAAATATTTATCTCCATTTATTATGATTGTGTTGCTTTTCATGTAAGTTAGATATATGCTTAAGTAAAAATATCATCAATTGAATATCTTTTAAGAGTTCACCAGGAACAACAAAAAATGCTTTAGACATATAATTTATAGTCTAAAGCATTTTCCAATCCCTGACCGCCCCAGGCGCTATTCTAGGGAATCCATGATTATGAATCTATTGATACTACTAATGGGTCACCAATAGTAGATGGAGCAACAGTTATTTCATCTTCTGGTCTTGGCAATACACCTGAAGAAATGAGTTTTCTAACTAAATGATCTGTCTTTTCTCCTAAAGCATCTGTATCAATATTCTTTATTCTAAAGAAGTACTTGAAGTGTGAATAGTCAGATAGTTGTACTCCATAAAGATAAGAAGTATCAAACCATTTTCCTGCACCCGCATATATACCACAATGATTCAATATAGTAGATTCATTCTTTACACCTATATCACCAGGTTTAAGATCATCAACAGATATTCTTTCCCAATCATTATCACTGAATAAAGTGAAGAAGTCAACACACATGTTAGGTGTCTTTACATTCAATGCCTTCTTCATTACATATTTGATATATCCAGAACAATCCAATCCATATTCTGGTTTGTCTTTACCATGTATCTTATAGAAAAGACCTGGTTGCATAAGTAAGCAGTTGTACATTACTTCTTGTCTCTTACTAGATATAAGTGACCAGTCATGTTCCCAAAGTTCAAGAATAGTATTTTTGTCGTATGATGTAAAGCATCTGCCTTTGTCTTGGCCAAATTCAAAATCATCAGTATGGTAGATAGCATTCTTCTTCATGTATGCTTCTATCTTATCTATCACAATGTCAAACATATTATGCTTGATTTGTTGTGATATTCCTTGAACACCCGGACTTGAATTATATTCTATTACAAAGTCACCATCAGTACAAGCCATCAAGTCAATACCAACCCATCTGCATCCAGAAAGCTTAGCAACCTTCAATGCAATTTCTTTTTGCTTGTCTGTCATCTGGTATTCTTCTGTCTTAGCTCCTAATGAGACATTGCTTCTGAAGTCGCCACTTATCTTATCACGTTTCATACAAGCAAGTATCTCATAATTAGCACCATCAACGGAAAATGCATGTACACGAATGTCACCAGTATTCTCTTTATATTCTTGTATGATGAATTCTGCTTCTTTATCCACAGCAAACATAGCTTGCAGTATTCCTTCTATTTCATCATGATTGCAGATGAATACACCAATACCAAGACTACCATTCAGTATCTTTACTACGTATTGTCTGTTTTCTTTCAGTTCATTTATGTTCTCATTATCTTTATAGATAGAATCAAGCATCTTCCAGAAACTTTCTCTAGTATCGTGGCATTCTGTATTCAAGTCCTCCATCAATTCTCTTGTTATCAGTACATATCCTGGCTGTGGAATATTTTCTTTAGCCAATAAGTTAGATGCAAGATACTTGTCAGATGCCATGATGATTTCATCTATAGTATTCAGCATGAAGAAACCTTCATATTCAAATGCCCTCATCAACCCAATATAGTTTTTCTTATTGTCATCATTAGCTTGACCTTGGAATATGATAGTATCATGAATGTTAGAATGTTTCAATGAGAAATGCATGTCTGTTATATCATCATCTATAGATATGATATGATTAGAATAAGTAAATCGTACTGTTGCTTTGTTCAACCATACAAGATTCAGCTTTCTCTTATGACAGCAAATAGTCAAATAATCTTGATAAGACCAATCTTCTTCTTTTTCTTCTGCCGCTTCATCGTAACTCTTTACTTTCTTTTCTCCAACATAGAAGCATATTACATTCTTTATTTCTAACTTGGTATCATTTTTCAGAAGCGTCATTGCTTCATTTATGTTTGCATGCCCTATGTTCTTATATTCTTTTTCCATTTTATTTACAAAGTTCATTTATAGCTTCTACTAACTTTTCAAAGAACTTACAATTAGTTTCTTCTATGTTAGGGTCATTGATAGGAGAGCTCGGTCCAGGTGCACCATTCAATTCTACTACTATAGTGTTTCCATTCTGTAATGGTAGCATGTCAACACCACACCATTCAAGACCAGATGCTTTAGCAGCTGCTAAAGCCAGCTTTTCTTGTTCAGAAGTCATCTTGTAGTCATCTTCCATGTCACAACCAAGACTGAGATTAGTTCTGAAGTCTTTACCTTTCTTTCTCATGATAGAAGACAATATCTTTTGCTTACCATTCAATGTAAGTACATGAGCTCTGATATCACCATCTTTTATATCTTGAAAGTCTTGTATGAGTATTGGACAGTTTTCCTTCAATTTGAACAAACATTGCAATATAGATACAATGTTTTTGCCACGACAGCAAAACACACCTTTGCCACCATGTCCATTCAGAATCTTACAAACATATTTTAATCCATCATCAAGCTTACCATAGAGTTGCTTTAGCTTTTCATCTAGCTTCTTATGATCTTCTTTATCTATATCACCAGAAGTTGCAAGTACATATTTTGGTTGTGGAAGTTCTGCTTTTGTCAAGAAACATGCAGTTGCATATTTATCAGATGACATAGCTACTGCTTCTGGATTGTTCAATATCAGTATATCTAATTCTTGTATAGCATCAAGTAAAGCTGATATCACTTCCTTAGTATATCCACTACGCATCAATACTACTGTGTTCTTAGAATCTGCTTTAGTAAGTACTACATCTGGCAAGTCTTTCTCTCCACTATATATGTGTACTTTATCATCTTTGAAAGAAAAGTTGAGCTTGGTAGGATCTGCATATTCTACTTTTATCTTATCTCTCTTAAGCATCTTTACAGAATTCAAGTAAAGTTCACCTATCAATATTATTCTTTCTACTTTCTTAAGCTTAGTATGATTTTCTACTTTACTGTTACTGTTTTTTTCTACTATATATTCTATAGATTTCAGTTCAGTAATGTAGTTTGTTCCATTGTACTTCATTTTCAAATTGAATAAATCTTATATATGTAAAAATACTTTTGAAAAGTTTATGCACACTTTACTATATTGTAAATATGTTAACTATGTTATAAATATGAGTAGAATAATAGAAATAGAAAGAGATAGCAGACCAGTAAATATAAAAGTAGGATATCTTCCAACAGAAGAAACTACTGTATATATCAAATGGGCCATATATAAAAAGAAGCATAAGTTTCTTTGGAAGACTTGGTATACATTTGATTATGACTTGACTGTACCATATATATCAGAAAAGCCATTGTCCGCAGCAGAACGTGAATCTAACATCAAATTAGAATTAGCTAGTATAGAAGTAAGGCATAGTATCTATCAGAGAATTTTAAGTAAAAAGATGCAATTAAATTGAAATTTTCTATAAAGATTCTATATTTATTATGTATTATTTAAAACATTTAAAATTTGATTATTATGGTTATTGCAATTATTTTAATATTGTTATCAGTTTGCTTGTTCTTGGGTTATTGCATTTACTCAACATTTAGTGAAAGCAATTTTGATATTATAAATGATATCAGATATGATAAGAAAGGTTTCTTTGGAAGTATTGCTGTTATCATTGTATGTTTGGTAGGAATTTACTTCTGCTTTGTAACACCTACTTCATTTATCAGAAATGAGTATGTACATAAGAATGGTACAATGACAGTAGTTGAATATTCACTTACAGGTGATTCTACAACCAATACTAATGTTAAGTTGCCAAAGACTACTTATGGAACTGTAAAAGAAGTAAAATTCCATTCAAGACTTAATGGTAAGATTTGGAATTATTATACTGATGTTACTGTTCACCTTAATGATGGTAGAGTACTTTATAAGGAGCTTAGTGGTAAGAGAAAGTCTATTAAGGAAGGCAATGGAATGTCATTGACAGAAACATTCTATCCTTATTACGAAATGGAATTTACATTTAATTAATATATACATGGAAGCAGTTGGATTTATCTTAGTAGGAATATTGATAGGTGCATGTTTAGTCACTTTAATGTCATTATGGGTATATCATCAATCATGTCCAAATTATACAGAAAGAGAAACTGGAGTTATTTGGCACTTGAAAACAGTAGCAGCAGATGCATTTTCTGGTAAAGCTGTCTATATAATGCAATCTACTAAGACAGCAGAAGTATTAGCAATGAATATGCAAGATTTTAACAACAGGTTCAGACAATAAGTTTGAACCTGTTTTAGTCTAATTACTATATTAATATTAATATTAAAGTTTAATTAAAAAGAAAGAAGTAAATATGAGTTGGAAACCTAATTTTGATTACAGCAACAAGAACATGAACTTTTATAAAGTTGGTTGTAATTTCGATCCTAAATTGATTGATGTTGCTGTAGAGTTGAATAAGAAATATAAGGGTAAGTCACAGATTGTAGAATTTTTTGGATCTGATGCAAGTAATGAAGTAGTAACTGCAAGACCAGGTTGGAGATTGCCAGATATTGATAAAGAATTCTTTGCAAATTATGTAAAGAAGTTGAAGGATAACAATATCGCATTCAACTATACAATGAATTCAATTCAGCCTTATGGTTCAAAAATGGAAATGCTGAATCATAAGAAAGATATTCAGGATCTTGTAAAATGGCTAGAAAATATTGGTGTAGCACGTATTACTGTGGCAAACCCAATGATGTTACTTTTTATTAGAGAAGTATCAAATATTGAAATTGAGATGTCATGTATTTCTCATATTGATACTGTGACTCAGTTGAAGTATTATCATGAAACATTTGGAGTAAATAAGTTCTGTAATTCAATTCTTAAGAATCGTAATAAGCATTTCTTAATTAATGCACAGAAGTATTGTGATGAAAATGGTTGCATATTAGAATGTATGGCAAATGAATTTTGTGGAGTAGCTGGTGTTGATGGAAATGGTACTCATTATGCCACACATTGTGTATTTAGAGATTCTTGCTATCTCTGTCATGCAACAAACAAGACAAAAGAGGATAGTATGTCTTACAATAATTATCCAATGGGATATTGTATGTCAGCACGTTCATCAACTCCAGAAGCTTGGCTTCGTATGAGATTCATTAGACCAGAGGATCAAAAAATTTATCGTGAAAATACTGGTGTAAATTATTTTAAACTTTCTGGTAGAACTGGTACCACAGATTATCTTGAATACATTATGAATGCATATATGTCAGAAAACTATGATGGTAATCTTCTTGGTTTGTGGAAACCTCTTTCATCAATTTATGATGGAAAAACAGAATTGAAATCTAAAACAGATATTGATATTCCAAATAAGAAGCTTGATGGATTCATCAATAAGTGGATGGATGGAAATGGATGGGAATGTGCTGACCAGATGTGTGGTACAACCTGTGATTATTGTGCAAAATTTGCTAAAGAACATAACTTATATGACTAATATAACTAACTCTGATTTGAAACTTCTCAAATCATGCAGAGCAGAAATTACAAGAGGTGACCGGTCATTGGTCAACCTCTTGATTTCTAGAATGAATAATGCTATATTGATAGGAAGAATCAAGAAGAAAGCAGATGAACCTATTGTACAACCAGACAGATGGAATCATGTAATGAAAAATGTGCATAAGCAATTAGAAGGTTCAAGACTTAGTACTGAATATAAAGAAGAATTTGACTATCTTATTGATAGTATATTCAATATTATTCATGAAGTATCATGTAAATTGCAAGAAAAGGATCATGACAATAGATAAGAAATTTGTAGACGACCACATGCAAGATAAGAATATCTTGTACATACCTATTATCTCTTCTATAAATAGAGAGACAAACAAGTATAATTTGGATAGTGATGGAAATGTAGTACGTTTTATTACATTTTTTGAACATCATAAGAATTTCAATACTTTGACAATATTGCTTCCAAAGAATAATGAATCACATGATATCATTGACAGGTGGGTAAAAGACAATGATAATATTGAAATCATTTGGTCAGATAATTTTGGTAAGCATGCTGGTGAACAAAGAAGTGATTCTGATGTTGTGAGTAAGATGGAGATGGAATTGTTTGAACTTATAAATAATCCAGATAATGATAATGATTTCAATATTGTAATGTTTGAAAGTCAATTTTTAGGAAATTTATTGGTTGACCCATATTGGTTTAAAGGATTTGAAAAGGTTTTCTGGTGTCCAGTTTGTAAGATTGATAATGAGCATACAAGAAATTTCTTAGAGGGATATGATAATTTGAATAAGAAATTGTTTCAACTTTCGGATTGGTCAATTGTAGAAAGTCCAACACAACTCAAGAAATTCTCTTTACCAGAATGTTCAATATACCCTTATTATATGATGATGGATCGCAATCTGAAATATTTTGATTATATGACAGATTTTGGATTGAAAGATACTATTAAAACAGTTAAGAATCTTGATACAGGTACTTATTCTATTTATTATATTCCTTATAGATTGACTGATGAAGGATATAAAGTAGATGATGTTATTTCATATATTAATTATGACTATGCTGATGTGGTTGTTGTGTATTATACAGATCCAAACAATAGTGGAGCAATGGAAGATTTGAAGAAAAAATTCAATTCAAATGTTGTTTTCATCAAATTATCAACAGATAGAAATACACATTTTACCATGTTGTCATCAGAAGATGTTGTTGTACCATACTTTGAAGATTTAGATTTCATCAATCATGCAACTTTATGGGAAATGATGTCATCAAAATCAAGATGTCAATTTGGAATAACTAAGGAACAATATGATATGAATTCATATAATATGAAATCTTGTGATAGATGTTTCTATATTGATTTAAAGAATTTATAAATGAAATAAAATGAATCATGATAGTATTTTATTAAAAATCTTTTTTAATAAAGAGAATAAGATAATTGGAGGAAAAGTAGCAAGGATAAAAAGAATATTCCCAAACATATTGTCTTATTTAAATAAAAGATATCCTGATTCATTTTCTTTAAAAGAAACTCTAATTAGGATGAAATATCATATTGATGTTCATCCAAAATGCCCGGTTTGTGGAAATTTTACAAAGTTTTATGGGTTTAAAAATTTGATGTTTGCAAATCATTGTTCTAACAAATGTACTCAATTAGATAGTGAAACTAAAATAAAATTTAAACAAACTTGCTTTAAAAAATATGGGGTTGATGCTCCAATGAAATCTTCTAAAATAAAAGAAAAATCTAAACAAGTTTGTTTAGAAAAATATGGTGTGGAAAATATATCACAATTTTTTGAAACTAAAGAAAAATATAAACAAACTTGTTTAGAAAAATATAATGTTGATAATCCATTTAAATTAGAAAAAACGAAAATAAATTCACATTCAAAAGAAGCTAAAGAAAAGCAAAGAAAAACTTGTTTAGAAAAGTATGGAGTAGAAAATTCATTCCAATCAAAAGAAGTTAGACAAAAATATAAAGAAAATTATAAAAGAAAATATGGAGTAGAAAATCCATTTCAAAACGAAATAATAAAAGAAAAGATAAAACAAACTTGTTTAGAAAAATATGGTGTTGATAGAGCAATTAAAAGTGATTTGGTAAAAGAAAAATGTAAACAAACTTGCTTGGAAAAATATGGAAGTAGTTCACCAATGAAAAACCCATATATTGTAAATAAATCTATAAATAAGAGAATTCAAAACAATACTTGGTCTACTTCAAAACCAGAAGAAGAATTGTATCTTTATATAAAAGAAAGATTTCCATCTGTAAAAAGACAGTATAAAGATAAAGAAAGATACCCATATTTTTGTGATTTCTACATTCCTGAATTAGATTTGTTTTTAGAATTGAATGGGACTTGGACACATGGAAACCATCCTTATGATATGAATTCTAAAGAAGACAATTCTATATTAAATATATGGAAAGAAAAATCTAAAGAACATCCTATGTATTTAAGTGCAATAAAAACATGGGTTGTAAGTGATGTAAATAAGAGAAATAAAGCAAAAGAAAATCATTTAAATTTTAAAGAAGTTTGGAATTTAGATGAAGGAAAAGAATTTATAAATAAATTAACTAGAAGAGAATAAAGATGAATGTGATATTAGTAAGTGGTGGATTACAGACTAGATTTAATGAACTTTCTTGTTTTCCTAAGATATTGTTGCCATCAAAAGATGGAACACCAATTTTGATTAAGCAATTAGATTATTTTGATGAAGCAAATACAGTAAGTATCGTTGTAAATCAAAAATTTGCAAAGATCATGAAAGCTTATATTGAAATCAATCATCTTAATGTTGATGTGATTGTATCTGATAATACTAATGGTTCAGGCAATACTTTAGCTTCTGTATATGATTGGCTTCCAAAAAAGAATGTTTTGTTTTTCTGGTCAGATATTTTGTTTGATAATGATGAATTCAAATTGGATAGAAAAATTGAAGATAAAGACAATTGTGTGATTTTTACTGTAAATGATGCAAAATATCGATATAAGATAGAAGATGGTAAGATTGTAAACAGATCATTTGCTTATGATGGAAATATCCCAGGTATCTTTTGGATCAAAGATATTTCAGAGGTTATTCCAACTAAACCATGTGATGAAAATAAAGATTTGATTGATATCATTCAAGAAAAAGTGAATGATGGTATGATTACTTTTGTTGAGTCAAATATCAATACAAAGATTACTGAATATAAGTCATTATCAGAATATAAGAAGATTATGTCAACTTCTTATCAGAAAGATTTAGTTTTACCTACTGATATGGAAGTTTCGTATACTGATAAAGAATCCATGCAATATGTAGCAAAAACAAATGAGCATTTGAATTATCAATATGACTGGATTTCTTTTTTATCTTATAATCCTGGAATTAGTGATTATGTTGTAGATATGCCAGTAAGTAAGACAGAAGACGGATACGTTTGTGATATGCACAATCTTGAAGGATATACACATGCATCAAAGGTAAATCTTACTAATCTTTTAAACAATTTTGTAAGATATAAAGTAGATGTACCATTGTCAACATCTGTAAAATTTTTGTTAGAAGAATATAATGGTAAACCACTGAAGGGGATTTGTGATACATGCAGACTTTTTGAAAATAACAGAACATTTGCAGAAGTTCAAACACTTATAGATAATGCATGTAATCTTCTTATAGATGGTTTAGCGAATGATGAATGGGTATTAACTCATGGAAACATCAATTCTCATAATGTTCTTGTAAATATGACTGGTGATATCAAATTGTATAATCCAGTATCAAGAAGAAATGGATCTTTTTTCTGCCATCCAATTGTCGACCAATCAGAAGCTTATATGGTAGAGATTGGATTAGATGAAGCTTTGAGAAAGGAAATGACATATAAAGTAGATGAACTTCCAAAGATAGAAGATTGTGATGTGTTTATTGAAACTGCTATCTATCTTCATTTACTTGGTATGCTTCCAATGTTTGCAAAAGATATTATGAAATTGAATATTGTATTGGAGTATGCTATTTCAGGATTGTCTAACATAATTAATGAATGTATTGATGGAAACAAGTAAGTTTAAGACATCAAGAAGAGTATTGAGAGAAGGTTTGACTTGGGCTGATTATTTTAAGTCCAAGCATACCTTAGAATATATCAATATGAAGAAAATCATAATTTCTGACTGTGATGGTATCTTGACTGATGGAAATATGACTTATGATGACAACAGAAAACGATTTAAAACCTATGGTTGCCATGATAAGGAATTATTCAATATTGCTAAAGACCTTGGATGGGAATTCTTATTTGTAACAGATGATAGGACTGGATGTGATATTACAGACAGAAGAATAAGTAATTCTTTCATGTTACATGTTACAGAAGCTGATCCAAATGAAAGAGAAAAATTAGTTAAGAAATATAGGGATAATGGATACATTGTTGCTTTTATTGGAGATAGTCCAAGTGATGTATCAGCTGCTGTAGCGGCAAATATATGTGCTACTACAGATAATTGCTTTGAATATATAAAACCATTTTTTCATTATGTTTCTAAATATCAAGGTGGACACGGAGGATTTGCTGATATATTATATCAACTAATGCTAATGGATAAAGATGATCTTGAAATCTATAAGTAAATCATAAAATCAATACTGTATTTTTAATTTAGAAATAAATTTAAATACAGTATTTTATGATTAAACATATAGAAGAACCTAGTGGAAAGGGAAGAATAGCATGCATATCTTTACCAGTAAGACATATACTAGTGAATAGAGACAATATCACCATGTATAATGTATATCATTATTGGAAGTATTTGACAGAATTTTTGAAATATGATAAAGTATATATATTGACAACATCGTTGTCTAATTCTGGTGAAAAATATAATAACATATTGAAAGATTGCCCATTGATATATGGAATTGAAAAGAAAGACTTGTTATTAGATTATCATATAAATGACATGTGGATTGTTCCAGCTCAGACAAATATATTTGGTGGAATGGCTATTATGACCTTTCCATTTTGTATGAATAGAATATATGAATGGTGGAAATCAAAATCTGCATCAGATAAGATGATATTCATTAATGATGATCCAGAAGTATGTAAGCTTTGGTTTTTCCGATATCATACTAATCGTTATGCTATTAAGAAAGATGCAAGGATAGTGTGGAAACAAGGAATAAATCAAGATAATTGGAATACAGAAATTGATTTGTTAGAATCAAGATATGATGATATATGCAATATGGAAAATGATTTTGATTTGGCATTTTGTGGATTAGATTATGATAAATATGTTAAAGAGTATGGGATAAAGGTCTTGCCAAAATCTTGGTTTAATTTCAATGTTTACTATTACATTACATTAAATGATGATTTAGATTTGAGAATGAGAAATTATGACTTTAATGATAAGAAATATTCTGCTTGCTATTATGGATATATTAAAGATTTAGATAGAATAGCTAGAACAGAAGAATTTTACAGTAAAGTTGATAAGCCATTTTTAGTAATTAAAGGAGGTAGTAAGAATTTCTTTAAACATGTAGATTTTGACCATGATATAGATCTTGTAAAAAATATGCCTTATTCAGATTTGCTAAAATTTGTTCCATCAAATGCTAAGTCTTCATTAATAACACATAACAAATGTATATTGGGTAATCAAGTATCACCAAGATGGTTTGATTTGATGCTTATGGATATTGTATGTTTTGTTGACGAAGCTTTTGATCCAAACCATGAATTGTGTGATGATTGGCTTTATGAACATACATATTGTAAGAATGGACAAGATTATGCAGACAAGCTTAAGAAAATAGAAAACAACGAACCATTATATAGAGAGATTGTTCAAAGACAACGTAAGTTTGTATTTGAAAAGTATGAAAAATATCTCCCGAAATTCTAATTTATATATAAAGTATATTAAATTGATTAATATGAAATGGGTAGAAAATAAAACACAGATTCCTATTTATGGATATCAAATATCTACAGATGGTAAGAAGTATATTTATGTTTGTAAATAAAAATGGAAAAAATTCGGATCATAGTTCTTGAAGGTTGTGATAGAACCGGTAAAGGAACATTATTGGAAAATTTAAAGAATAGATTTGATGATTTTTTAGTATATAATCCAGTATCAGCAGAGAAGGAAAAGGTAGATTATAAAAATCCACAGAAATTTGAAGAGTGGATTAAGAAAACAATTCGTAAAGTACTTGATGACTTATATACTATGTCAAAGTTGAATGGTACTGATAGACCTATTGTAATGGATCGTCTTTTACTTACAGATAACGTATTTGCAGATTTATTTGATCGTAAACATGTAGTGGAAAAGTATTTTGGTAGAGAAATTGAAGCAAACTTCAAATTGACTAATTACATTATGCTTTGGAGAAATCCAGAAGAGTATAAAGATCGAGTAAATTTGTTGAAAGAAAATCAAGATTTTACAGAAAAAGAAATTGATGATATTCTAAGTTTATTCAATGAATATAAGAAATCAAATGATATAGTAAAGTTGATTGACAATACAGATACACCAGAAGATATATTAGATGATTTTGTATCAACATTTATTGAAGAAACCCCTAAATGGAAATTAGAACATGATAGTACAACACACTAAAACATTGAATTATACAAAACCTACAGATTTGTTCAATTATATTATAGATACATATAAGGATGAACAGTATATGAAAGATTATGTTCTTAGTGCATCTAGAACAGAAATTTTAGAAGATTATACAAGTAGGAAGAAGGTAATGGTAACTGATGTTTTACCGTTAGGTGAAAAGGACTATGATAAAGATGCATTAGATTTTGCTACACAACTTGGATGGGAATTTACATTATATTCAGATAATAGTATATGCCCATTATATGATGAACAGGATTGGTTAGCAAGTTGGAATTGCTACCATTATGATGATGTAGAAAAAATATGTACTTATATTCGTTCAAAGAGAAATAATGGATATACAACAGCATTCATTGGATATAAGATGGAAGATGTATTTGCAATGTTTGAAGCAAATTATAGTGGTACTTGTGTTGATGCATTACAATATACAAAGCAATATTGTGATTTTGTATCTGATAGGACATTCAATTCATTTGCCTTTGCTGAATTGTTAGTACATATAGTAAAACAAGATGTGAAGAAATTCTTAAGAGAAAATTTCCAAAAATATTTTATTAAAAAGTGAAAAATATTTGAAATATTCTTGAATAATTCTATATTATATATGTTAATTTTAATTATTTAATTTAATTTAATTATGATGACTACATTTGTTAAGAAATATAATTTTGCTAAGTTCATTAACTTCATTAGATCAATTGATGGAGATTTCAATAATGCTTCTATTGAATATATTACTGATGCAATATATGATGATACATACGATAATAATGAAGATGAACTTGTCAATTCTGACAAGTCTGGTATCATAGATGTATTAGATATCATTAAGACAGCAATGACAAAGAAAAGAGCTAAGAACATTACTGTTACTATTGCTGATGATGAATATATTGATGATGTAATTAATGTTTGGATGAAACTTGACAATAATCCTACTTATGTTTTGTCATTATGTAAAGGAATTTATGAAGAAAAGATAAATGAATGGTTAGAGCTTAATTAAGTTCTGCCATTTCTAATTGATGTTTAATAATTTAAAAAGTAAAATTAAAAGAAAAATGAAGAAGTTTATTTTAACAATGTTGCTGGCTTTGACAGCAGTATTTAGTGTTAATGCTCAGACACAGTCTAATTATGCTGGTAGTTCTAAGTTTATGGACAATGTTTCTGTCGGTGTAGTTGGTGGTGTTGAGACTAATCTCAATCAGTGGAATTGGCCACATGGTGCTGTAACTGGTATTGTTATCAATAAGGAAATTACTCCAGTATTTGGTGTAACACTTGAAGGTACAACTGGTATCAATAACATTACTAATTGGAATAATGGATATCGAACTAGTTGCAGCAATGCATTTGATACTTGGTCAGTAATGATTGCAGGACGTGTAAATCTTACTAATGCTATTTGGAAGTATAATGGTAAGCCACGTAAGTTCGAAGTAGAGACTAATACAGGTATTGGATACGGTAATATGCACCATGCTTATCATATTGATGGTCTATGGAATGATCCAGAGCATCTTGCAAACCATTACATGTGCAAGCTTGGTCTTAATCTGAATTATAACGTAACAGATGCATGGACTATTACTTTGCGACCAGCAGTTATTTATGCTATTAGTGAATATAATGGAGCAAATTTTGATACACGTACTTCTGTAGCACAGCTTACTGCAGGTATTGTATATCACTTCAAGACAAGCAATGGTACTCGATCATTCAATAAGGCTAAGCTTTATGACCAGGCAGAGGTTGATATGTTGAATGGAAAGATCAATACACTTCAGAAGAATCTTAATGATGCAAATGCAACTATTGAGGTAATGCGTGATTCTCTTACAAAGACAAATACTTTGATTGAGACAAATGAGGTAACTAAGATGGTATATCCAAAGATTCAGTTTAAGAAGGGTACAGCTAAGATTGAGTCAACATCTATGGCTAATATTTATGATATTGCTGATGCATTAAAAGATGTTGATGGTACTATCAAGGTAACTGGATATGCTTCTACTGAAGGTTCTACTAAATATAATAAAGAACTTTCACTCAAGCGAGCAGTAGCAGTTAAGAATGCACTTATCAAGGCAGGTGTTGATGCATCAAAGATTAAGACTATCGGTGCTGGTCCTGTAAATAAGTTCTCTCCTGATAACCTTGAGTTGAATAGAATTGTTACAACAGAGAAGTAACATTAAATAAATCCTCTGAGAATTGTAAACAAAAAAGCTCAGACCCAGGGTCTGAGCTTTGTTCGTATATAGATTAAATAAATTAATACAATTGAATATGTTTTTCATTATCTGAGTCTTTTCTCATGATACTTGAAAAATTAGAATATCTACCGACAGTTTTTATTATCACATTACATTTTTTGAATCTAGGATCTGCCCAAGAAACGAACCCAACAACAGTCAACGGTAATTTTCTATCTGTTCTTGCATCCATGATAACAAAAGTCATAGGTTCTTTTTCTCCATAATGAGATACCTTCAACTTACCATCTTTCAACATCTTCAATATATCATCTTTAGCGCCCATTACAGCTTCAATAATTTCAGGATCTTCAATTTTTCTTTCAGATTTTTTATCCTCAACATGAGTTCCTGTCATTATGCTTATAGGAGAATACTTGTATGTTCCTTTGCTTTTATCAAATACAGGCCAAATTTTCTTGTTAGCTTCAAATACGAAACCCAAGTCAATTTCCAAAGATTCTGATATATATTGTGAAAAATTTATCATAGTGTTTGAAATTTTCGAAAGAAATTCTATATTTATTATGTAAAAATAATAATGATTAATAATGATAATTAAAATGAAAAGAAACATGAACACTTCAGTAAATAAAATCGAGAATACAGTACGTCACTTCGCTAATAAGATGGGTATCAAGTTGACAGAAGTAGAAGTTGGATTTGTACCTTCTTATGAATATGAAGTTTATGATAATGAAACAGATGAAACTGACAATACTTATTCAGTTTTGGTAACTGTTGCAGATCCTCAGACCATTTCAAACAAGAAAGCAAAAAAGTTTATTGCCCAGTTGGAAGGAATGTTCTATGCAAATAAGAAGTGCAGAAAAAACAATGAATCATTATTTGTTTACTTCGATAACTATGATGTTGAAGACTAATGTTTTATTCTTAAATAGAAAATAGAAATGGCATCAGCAAAGATAAGAAATATAGAAAAGTGTAAAGAAGAAGTATTAGGTATTTGTTCTAAATACCAATTGAATGTACTTGATATATCATCAAAAGAAGTTCAATTAGATGATTTGCATAAAGAATATGTAATTGATATTTCTACTGATTGTAAAGATGATGATATCTATGACAAAGTCTATACAAGATGTGGATTCATTAATGAAGAGCGTTTGCCTGATGCTGATCTTACAATAAATTTAAATGAAGTCAATATATTAAAATGAACAAGTTAAAGAAGAATTGGAAAGAAATTTTGATTGCAATCTTGATATTGTTTGGAATGAACAAATGTACAGTAAGTTGCAATAGAGGATCAAAATTGAACAAAGCTAATCAAGAAATTGCATATAAGGATAGTTTGAACAAAGTAATGGCAGATTCTATTAAGTCATTGAATGTTACTATTGCTAATTTATTGGATAAGAATGGTATGTTGTCAGAATTTAATCGCCAGCAAACTAAGTCTGATTCTCTCAATAGAGCTACACAGAAGGAACAGCTCAATCAAGTAAAGAACATGGTTAATCGTCTAAAAAGAAAGTAATTATGGCACGAAGATGTAACAAGTCACCAAAATACATGTCTGAATATGAACATGATTTGACATGGATGGCAATGAGATATGCCATCGGAAGACATACAATTGCTGCACATTCTATTTGTTGTGATATGGGAAAGAATGTTTATGGGAGATTATCACAGAGGGATTGTGAATTCTTATCTTCTGATATTCGGAGAGAGATTGCAATGAAATTAGGATGCTATCCATTCAATTTTGTAATGAGTTATGATATTCCAACAAATTCTGATGACTATAGACCATTGTCACGATTGATTGAATGGATGATGGATAACAATATTGAAACCCCAGAAGACCTTACTATTTGGGATGAAATTAGATATAAAGGAAAGGATTTTTCTGGTAATTCATCATACGAAGCTACACAGATTGATGGACCTAAGCATTATGAGACTTCTGACTTTTTAGATATGCTTGAATGGGAGAACTTGTCAGATCTTCTTGATGTTAAGAATCATAAGTTTTGTATTGTACTGCAAAATGGTAAGATGGAATTTAACATTGTTGAATACTTTGAAACTTATGTAAGAGAATCATATAAGTCTTTGACATTCAAGAAAGTTAAGGTACCAGTTGCGGAGTACTCCAAGAATCCTTATGTACTTCCTACTATTGATCCCCATACTATCATCGAGGCAGATCTTACAAAGGAACAGATTTATGCAAAACAGAAGGAGTTAGAGAAGAAAGGCAATGTTGTAGAAATGCCAAGTTTGAAATACAGTTAAAATATTAAAATATGTTAAATAAACTAAAGAATTTTTGGACAAAAATTTGTCTTGCATATTACATTATCAAAGCAGACAATAATCTTGTATTGACAGATTCTTGTTTCCATACATCAGTAAAGAATTTGGATATCTTATCAGATGGACACCATTATATCTGTTTAGAAAATGCAGATGGTGGATTTGATATTTCATATATGATTCCATGGAATATGGGTAAGAAGTGCTTTACTATTACTGTTTCAAGATTGAAAGGCGACAATGCAGGTGCTATAGCAGATGCAACACTTGATTTGTTGAACAATCATACAATGTCTGGTATGATTACAGGAGATAGTAAGAATCAACCAAAACCAACAAACTATATTTCTTATAAGTAATATATATGGCTACTATAGATGATATTAAAGAGGCAGTAAAGAATCATAACGAAGGTTTCTATCTTGATGATTATGAATTTGAATGGTCTGCAGTATCCGGAAGAAATACTTTGGTTATAACACCATTAAAGGGAGCACAGATCATATCGATGTATGTTGATGCTAATGACAAACTTCATGCAATTGTTAAAGAAGAGCCTTATAAGCAATATAATCCTATCAATATTACTGTAAGAGTACAGAAATGCCCAATTCCTGGTAAGGAATATAGTACAGAATTGAATCCAGATTTTAGTAAGGATAAGATTATTTTTACAATATTCAACAAGTGTGGATATCCGGAGTACTATGTATATATGGACCTTAGGAATGAATATTGGATGAATGAATATAATTTAAAGAAAGCTAGTAATTTACTTGGTTCAATTTTTTGAAATTATTAAAGATTGTTCTATATTATAATTGTAATGATTAAAATATAAAACAATGGAGACAATAAAGATTAAGAAAGCCAATGGTTCAGAAAAGACAGTTATATTGCCTGTACGTGGTATGGTAGGTACTTTACATGTTGGATCTGATCGATATGTTGTATGTTGTAATGCTGTCATAAGTAACAAGAAAGTACGTCTTGTGAATATTTATGATATTACTGAAGATAATAAAACCCAGTATATATATGAAAAGGATGGAGCAGAATACTTGACAGATGAAGCATTCAATAAGTTCGTACGTGGTGGAGAATTATATTCATTAAGAAAGAATGGAACTTGGAGAGAGGTTGGAATTCCAACACGAGAATCATGTTGTATTGTGACGTTTGGACATGCCAATCCACATCTTGATCCTGACTTTTAATAAATAAAATAAATTAAATTAACAAATAAATAAAATTAAATAATCATGGGAATTTTTGATATTTTTGGAGACGTTGTAAAGTTGACTGAGTCTGATAATGTTACTAAGTTGAATGATGTTGATATGAGTAAAGTTACACAGGAAGAGTTTAATGATGCAATGGATTTTCTTGATGGTTTGAAGGATAATGACTTTGTAACATTGCTGATTGGTGATGAATATATTGACAACTTCAAGGAAGAACTTCAGACTAAATGGGATATGACTCATGAGTCTCCAGAGCCAGAACCTAAGAATGTACCTACAGGTAATACTGTAGATTCACAGATTGATAAGTTGGTTGATGAGTATATGGGGTCACTTGATATTCCAGATAATTCACTCATGAAGAAATTGGTACCTATGGCAAAGGCATCTTATAAGAAGTTTGCAGAATTCATTTACAATCACGAGTAATTTATGCTTGTAGTATCTGATTTAGAAAAAGCATTGACAAGATCTCTTGAAGAGGTCTTGCCATCTGCTTTAGAAGAAGGTTTCAAACATGTATTGCCATGTACTTCTAAAGCTGGAAATAAAGCTGCTAAAGAATTTGGTGAATCTATTACTAAAATGATTGCAGAACCTCTTGGGGTTAGAATGGCAAATGCAATAGATTATTATATCAAAAATGCTGATATATATGGGCAAATTATAACAGTCGGTTCTCCTACAACACAAACTGCTAAAATTGAAAGTCCTAGTCCATTGACTAATGGAAAAGTACCAAATACTTTAGGTATTAAGTAGAATATTTTATTGTATTTTTGAAATTTAAAATATAAAGGTTCTATATTATAATTGTAAGATAAATATAATCAAATGTGTTGCAACACACATTTTAACAAGTAAAATTAACAAAAACATTTAAAAGTAAAATTATGGCAAACGAAAATTTGAATTCAGTTGAAAATGACATTCTTGGTTTTGACCCTAGTCAGTTGACAGTTTATCAGGAGCAACCACAGCAAACTTCAGGTGGAAATCCTAACATTTATCACCCAAAGCCAGCTCTTTCTAAGGCAGAAGATGGAGTTTACCGTTCTCAGATCAAGGTTATCTATAATCCATGGGATCTTCGAAACAGTATTCTTGAACAGCAATCTTATGCTTTGCAGGATAGCAATGGTTTCTTCTCTGTTGTAAGTTCATTGACAAACAATGACAAGAATTGCCCAGTATTTAAGGCATGGAAGCAGTGTCATTTCTCTAAGGATGAAAAGATGCAGAAGCAGGCTTTGACCAAGGACAAGGGTGGACGTGGTTTGTTTGACAAGCGTTATGCACGTTATGCACTTATCCAGGTGATTGAAGACAATAACCAGCCGGATCTTGTAGGAAAGTACATGTTCTGGAAGCTTCCTAAGGCTATTTGGGAGACAATCAACGCTAAGATGGCTCCAAGCCCTGAGTCTAAGAAAGCTAGTATTCCTGTTATGGATTTCTTGTTTGGTCGTGCTATTGACCTTGAGGTAACACCAGGTCCAGATGATCCTAAAGCACCTGAGCGTAAGACTCGTGAGATTAGTTACAATACTTCAGAACTTACTGATGATGTAGTTAGTTGTACTAATCCTGATGGAAGTCCATTGCTTGATGATGATCAGCAAGCTGTACTTGACCAGTACGTTGAGGAAATGACAAAGAAGGTTTGGAAACAGAAGGATCCAGATGTTCGTGCTACAGCTCTTGCAGAAATCAATGCCGAAGAGAACACAAAGAAACTTCGTGAGTTGTATCATGGTGTAATTGAGAAGATCAAGAGCTTCTGTCCTAATTTGATTGATGAGCTTGGTTACCATGAGTGGTCACCTGAAGTAACAGCTCGTGTCAATGCATGGATTAATGTAGTTCTTGCTGGTAATGATCCAACAAATCCATTGCCATCAGCAACATCAGCAGCATCAACAACTACTGCCCCTGCTGCTACTCCTTCAGATACAACAGAATCAACACCAACAGCTGGTTCTGATGATCTTCCATTCTAGCTTCAGCTGAACTGAAGCATGAAGTTCTAACTTCAAAATAAAACAAAAGAGCAGAATTCTTAAGAATTCTGCTCTTTTACTATATATTAATTTTATTCTTATTTTGTAATAAATTTAGAATTAGGATTAATAGTTCTAAGTATATCAGATAATATTTTCATGAAATTTCCATATAATGCATTATATATTGGGCTTTCAAATTTCAAATTTATTGGAAATTTATCTATGTCATATTTTATTATTTCTCTTCCACTACATGAAATATAAAAAAATACATCATTATCAGGATCATAAAAATTAATTGCATCTAATGATTCTGCTGTTAACCAAAAAGTATGATATTTCTTATCATCTTTTTTTGAAATTTCTCCTTTTTTAATTTTTTCAGATAAACTATCATGATCTAATGAAAAGTTTAAAGGTATTAATACTTCTGTATTCTTTAATAAATTATTAGTAACTCCTTTAATTAAATTGTCATAAAATAAACCTTTTTCTCTTAATTTCATTACTCTGACCCAATAATCTGGTTCGGTTTCTTCTAATTTATCAGATAATTTTGCAAATTCTTTTAAATTAATGACAACATTTCCGTATAAGTTAGTATCTTTATCATATAATGATCTTATACTTACTCCTGAAGCACACTTTATTCCATCCACAGTTGCAGAAATAGATTTACGGTATACATCACCAGTAAATGGTGCTATCTTTTCTAGTTTATGTTTAAGTCCCTTATATTTATCCGGAACATAACTACCATCTGATAATTTTTCATCTTCTACTGCTTTAAAGAAAGCACCCATGAATTTACCTGCTCTATCAAATTGTTTTTTAATTACTGCTTTATCTGCTGCAGATTTATATGTGGCACTAGAAAGCTCCATAATAGGGTATTAAACTTTCAACAAGAAATTGTGATAATGATTTCATTTTTTTTTTTGTTTTTATATATAATAAAAATAATTTGAAATTTTTTATGTTTATTCTATATTTAAGATGTTAAATAATAAATATAGATTATGGATATAAATTCAATTATATTTTTAGTAATTTTCTTTGTTATCGAAAGTATTCTTCTTACATTGAATTTTACTTACAAACCAAAATATAAAGATGATTTAACATATAATATATTTAAACTTTTAGTAATGATATTTCCTAATTTCATGATAATAGTTTATGTAATTATTTTTCATGCTTTATAAATAAGATGTTTAATTTTCAAAATTTATGATTATGACAATTTTGATTGGAATTATATTAATTTTTGTAGGTATCGGATTCTATTCAGCTGCTGATAGAAATGGTATAACTAATGAATGGTTGTGCATGCTTGGTTTCTTAACAATGATGACTGGAGCACTCATGATTGGAATGACAATGGATGGTACAATGTAGTTTTAACTTTAAAGTAAGATAAGAATGAAAAAGATAAAATATTTGATAGTAGGTTCAGCTTTTCTTGGTGGACTATCTGGAACATTACCACCCATGTTCATTAATGCTAGTCCTAATATTAATTCATTAGTAAAAGAAAAAGAAGATAGTACTCATCTTTGGAAGAACATTAAGCTATATAGTGTAGTAAGAGATACATTGACTATAGAAGAAAGAGTACAACGTATTGAGGAAATGATGACCATTGACATCAATACAATGGCAAAGTCTTCTGATGTACATGAACATCATACTAATACTTATGAACATATTTATACATATAAGAATGCAAGTATAAGTAAGAAAGGAAAAGAGTTCATCAAGAAATATGAATCTTGTGTCCTTACTGCTTACAAGCTTAAAGGTGAAAAGAGATATACTATAGGTTATGGTCATGTAATCTATGAAAATGATATCCCACATAAGATAAGTCAAGAATATGCTGATAAGCTATTTGATAAGGATATGGATAAGTTCAATGTTCATGTAAGAGAATTGCTTTCTGAACTTGACCATAGATTTATCTATACTCAATCATTTATTGATGGGTTGACATCATTGACATATAATTGTGGACCAGATGGTGTAAGAAAGACAAGGTTCTGGAAACGAATGAAGGCATGTCGATATGATAAGGAAACAAAAGCTATCAATAAGAAAGACTTGATTTATGCCATAGAAGCAGTAAAGACAGCCAATATTTCTAGAATATATTATTCTGGTCACAAGAACAGAAGAAAAGCAGAACACAATAAAATGACAGAAGAAGTATAAAATATTATAATTATGAAAGTAAATACTAAGAGTGCTATTATATCAGCCATAACATTTGTATTGTTTCTTACTGGAAGTATGCTTATTGTCAACAAATGTACTGGGGCATCAAATGATATTGCTATAGTAGGTGATACATTGACATCAGAAGGTAAAGTAATGGAATTCGATTATCAAAATCATAAGTTCATCAATATTGTAAAATTTGATGAAAATGGCAATGCAGAAAGTTTTGTTGTTCATGATCCTAATTGTCGGTGTAGTGTAAAGAAATTGAATAATATCACTACAGTCATTACAAATAATGACAATCATAATAAGTTGAGTTCTGATTCTATTGTAAAAGCTAATTTCAGAGTTGTACTTTCTAAACTCAATTCATTACATAATGACAATGCCGCATTAATGAAAGAAGTAAAGACTTTGCGAACAGAAGTAGCAATGCTTAAGAAAATGAAGACAAATTGTACTTATAAACCTATTCATAGAAAAGTACAATCAAAGAAGAGAAGATAATAAACATCACTTATAGTTCTGTTCAAGAACTTAAGTTAATGTTATCTACAGAAGCGCCTGGGTCACACAGGAAGCGGAAAATTGTTTAAGAGTATATTTATATACCTGAAATATATTTAACGTCCCTGTGTGACTTTTTATTTAAATAAAAGTTTGAAATAACTTAGTTCATTTTATTCACTAAGTGAATGAAATTAATTAAAATTGTTCTATTTTATATTTGAATAAAAAATATTGAAATTATGATGGAATTGATTTTTGGAATAATTGCTATATTAGTAGGTCTTTTCATAACAGTACTTGTCCTGTTTATAATAGTAGGATTAATAAAACTGTTTATTGGAAGTATAGCTTTCATGGGAGGATTTGTTTTGAAGGCCATAGGTAGTTTCATCTTTTGGTGTATTGCTATCTTTGTTGCATTATGTTTGATTTTTTAAATTTGATATATAGATTATGATGGATGTTAATGTAGAAAACTTGAGAAATAAGAAATTGTTTAAAGTACATGCTGATATTACAGTACATGGACAGTTTACTAGTAGAGTACTTCCATTGTCTATAAGTATTATCGCTAATGATGAGCAAGAGGCGAAAAACATTGCTAGACAAGTTAAAATTACTAATGTGAATATTACTAATGTTAGAACAGAAGTAGATTTTAGTAAACATAATTAAGATGAAGACAACAATAGTAAAGAATAGAAAAATTCCAACCCTATATGAACTAGGTTTATATGGATATTATGGTGCTATTTCATTAATTTCTGCTGTATTGTCTTATCCATTATCTGATTATTTTATGGGTAATAGTAACAGAAAAATAGATTTTTGTTTGTCAATCTTTATGACATCAATTTCAGCATGTTTAGTATTTGTAGCATTCATTATATGTGGTGGAATTCCTTTAACAGAGTGGTTAGATGAAAAAGAAAGAAATGAAGGTAACAATTTCGATAAATACATTTTTTAGAGATAAGATACAAAAAGATGGATTCAAGACTTATATTATTGCAACATTGATAATTGTAGCATTGATGTGGTTTAATGATGTAGGAGAAAATACTATTCCAGGATTCATCTTAGTATATCTGTTTTTTGTGTTTGTTAGTTTAGTTTGTTTAATGATTAGTAGCGATGATGAATACAGGAGAACTCATCCAGAGTAAGAAATTCAACCATAAAGCTTTTTGCATTTTATATTCGATTTTCTTTGGAATAGCTTGGTTTATCTTAAAATATGGTGTTGAATATACAGGTAAAGAAGTTATGATTCACCATTTGGTACTCATGACTTTATTTACTATAATCATAATTATAATATTGACATTCATGTTTACAGAATTAGATATTTGAAAATTATGAAATTAGTACAAGATTGTAAGATTGGAACAATAATGGTTCCGTGTATTGTATATGCTGTTATATGCTATATTTCTTGGAATTTTTTTGCAACAAACTTGGTTGAAGAAAAAATGGGTATGTGCATATTTGCAACATCATTTTATGTGATAATATCAATGGTGTTTACAGTATTTGCCTATGTAGTTGTAGTAGTAATTCAAGAAGAGTTTAAAAATTTAAATAAAGATTAATGATGGAGAATGTTTTGAAACTGACAAAAGAAAATGCAAATAAAGTATTGATTGTATATCATAAAGAAGATAATGATGGTGTGTTTTCTGCGGCATTGATGTATCATTGGATTGTTGATTGCATATCTAAACATTTACGAACTAAGAAGGAAAATGTTACTTTACTTGGTGCAGATTACAATATGCTAGATACATTAGCTAAAGATAGAAAGAATGATATGTGTCCTTATAATTGGATAAACAAATTTGGACATGTTTATATGCTTGATGTTTCATTCAATAATTGGAAAGTAATGAAGTTCTTGCATGATGCATATAGTTGTCGTTTAAGCTTTAGTTGGTTTGACCATCATGGTCCAGCATTAGCATTAGCAAAGCAACATGGATATGATGATACACCTGGATATAGGGCAACAACTACATCAACAATTGGATTAGTTTATGAACATTTGTTTGATGTGCTTAGAATCAACCAGAATAAGGGTAATATGCCACAGTTGCTTCAGTATCTTGCTGGTTGGGACAGTTTCCATCCTAAGCAGTATTGTCTTGGATTAGATGATTGTTATGGGGTCAATCTTGTAATCAATAGAGACTTTGAACTTGATTTTGATAAAGTATATGATTGTGTAAAGCATATTATGTACGATGATGGTTCTGAATCTGATTATGGAAGAAACTTCATTAGTGAAACCGTACTTGATGCAGAAAACATTGTTGATTATGAAAACTATAAGAATAAGCAGTTAGTAAACAACTATGGTGATTTTGATTGGAAGTTCATCATCAATGGAAAGGAACGTAAGGCAGTTGCATTGTTCTGTCAAGGTCCATCATCAAGCAGAATGTTCGAATCAGTAGCAGATAAAGTAGATCATGCTATTGTCTTCAAACATTTGCCTAATGGAAAATGGTCTGGTTCTGTATATAATGTAAGACAAGATGATGATAGAGAATACAATCTTGGAAGATGGATTAAGAGTTTAGTAAAGACTGCAGGTGGACATCCAGGTGCTGCTGGATTTACTATCAGTAATTCTAAATTCAATAAGTGGAATAAGAATAAGACAGTAAGTTAATAGATATAGGAGGATAAATCTATGTTTGATATTACAATAAGTATTTGGACATTGGTATTGCTTTCTGGTTTTACTGGTCTTGGATTTGGATTATATATAAAGACAAGACAGAAATTAGATGAAGCAAACCGAATATTAGTAGCAAATAAGCTACCACAAGTGATTTGATATAGAAGTTATTTTAATATACAGTGGAGAGCTAGCTCTCCACTTTTACAAATAGATCTTTGAAATAAATTAACTATGAAAGTAAAGAAAAGAGATGGTAAAGTCCAAGGCTTTGATCTTAACAAGCCAATTCATGCACTTGAAAAGGTGTATAAGAATGGAGTGAAGAAAGAAGTTCCTGATGGACTTATTAGTAAGTTTACAGAATCAATAAGAGCTTGGTTAGAAACCATGAAAGAAGATGTAGTTGATATTGAGACTGTACAAGATTTCTTGAGAGATTTCCTCATGTCAGTAGGAGAGAATGAAGCCGCAGAGCAATTCATCATTTACCGAGAAGAGAGATCTAGGTATCGAGAATCTAATACAAAGCTTGCTAAGAATATTGCTACAAAACTTTATGCCAAGAATGTAGTTAACCAGAATGCTAATCTTGATGAAAACAGTTTTAGTGGTCGTATTGGTGAAGCTGGAGCGGTTGTTTGTAAAGATTTTGCTTTGAAAAACAGTATGTCGAAGATGGCAAGAAAGAATCATGAAGGAAACATGATTTATCAGCATGATCTTGACAAATTTGTATCGGGTATGCACAATTGTTTGACAGATCCAGTTGATATTCTTCTTGAACATGGCATTACATTGAAGCAGTGTGACATTCGTCCTGCTAATTCATTGAATACTGCATTCCAATTGATAGCTGTCAATTTCCAAGTACAATCACTTGAACAGTTTGGGGGTATTTCTGCATCACATCTTGATTGGACAATGGTACCATATTTCCGTAAGAGTTTCTTTAAGCATTACAACAATTGGTGTGATGGAATTCCATTGATGAAGTGGGCTAAACCTAACATTGATTCTAAATCTATCAAACATGTTAGTGTTGATGATAGAATTTATACTGGTGTTGGATTGTTGAAACCATTGAAGAAAATGATATGGAAGAAAGCTTGGAATTCTACATTGAAGGAATTGAGACAAGCTACTGAAGCAATGAGTCATAATCTCAATAGCTTACAATCACGTAGTGGTGCTCAGTTGCCATTTTCTAGCATCAATTATGGTACATGTACTTTAAAGGAAGGTCGTGAAATCATCAGAGCATTAATTAGTATGACATTGGAAGGTACTGGTAAGTATCATCGTACTGCTATATTCCCATGTTGCATATTCCAATACAGTAAGGAAATTCATGGTTCTAAAAAGAATCCTGGTCCTAACTATGATTTGTTCAGATTAGCATTGAAATCTACAACACAACGTGATTATCCTAATTATTGTAATGTTGATTGGAGTACTAACTGGAAAGGTAATATATTTGATAGGGAGCAAAAGAATCGTGCATTGAAAGATTTGCTCAATTTCTCTAATTCAACATACTGTGCATTTGCCAAATGGCTATCAGAACACCATGATTATGAAGATTATTTGTCATTGGAAGGTTATTATGATTGTATTGAAGATCATTGGGAAATTAAAGTAAAACCAGCAGAGAAATTCACTAGATATGAAGTGATGAGCACGATGGGTAAGCGTAATACTACAGCCCATCTAAAACCTCTCGAACCATGCTTAATGGGTGTGGCAGCATAAGAAAATAAATAAGCTGCTGCTAACGGTTAGGTCCATTTATAATAGATGGATGAGATCCGTGCTAAATTGATAAATTTATTTATCATAAAGGTGTATCGACTATCCCTGATGAGTGTAAGGGAGTAGAATCTGAGATAAGCACAGATTCGGAGCGTGAGGCCTCTGTTCATTTATGATAAATGAACTTAGGAACATATAGTCAGTCCTGTTAGTAATAACAGATAAGATGTGTAGAACATATAATGGTTATGATATCAATTGTGATTCAAATTATTTCTTTGACATATTTAGAAAGATAGCAGAAACTGGTAAAGTACAAGACAATTGGATGTTGTCTGCAAACCAGAAAGATGGTCGTGGAAACATTTGTCCTGTTACTATCATCATGCCTACTTTAGCTATGATGGCAAAAGAATCTGGTAGTAAAGATGTAGTAGAGACATTCATGAAGCTGCTTGATAAGAAGATTCATGAAGCAAGAGAAATGCTTCTTGAAAGATTTACTTTGATTTGCAGTCAGAATTCTAAGTCTGCTCCATTTATGTGGACAAACAATACAATGGTAGGATATATCCCTGAAGAAGGCCCTGTATCTGCTATGAAGCATGGTACATTAGCTATCGGACAAATTGGATTAGCAGAAACATTGCAGATATTGATTGGATGTGACCAGACAGAAGCTCAAGGTCTTGAACTTGGAAAGAGAATTGAAAAGCTATTCAATGATAGATGTACAGAATTCAAGAAAAATGATAAGTTGAATTTTGGAGTATACCTGACTCCAGGAGAATCCCTTTGTAAGACAGCAATGACAAAATTCAGAGCACAATATGGTAATGATGTTAAAGGTGTTACTGATAATGACAATAAATTCTTTACAAATTCAACTCATGTACCTGTATACAGAGATATTGATTGTTTCAAGAAAATTGATATTGAAAGTGAATTAGATAAGTTCAGTAATGCAGGATGCATCACTTATGTTGAAATGCCAAGTTCAGCAACTAACAATATAGATGCTTGTGAAGAATTAGTGGTTTATGCAATGGATAAGGATCTTCCGTATTTCAGTTTGCATTTCCCATTGGATTATTGTAGAGATTGCCATAGTAAAGGTGACTTCAATGGAACATGCCCACATTGTGGAAGTCATAACATAGAGGAACTAAGGATGGTCACAGGCTACCTTAGTACTGATGTTTCTAATATGAATGAAGGTAAACAAGATGAAGTTTCTAAACGATTAAAACATGTTGAACAAAATTTAATTTAAACTAAATCAGGATGAACTTAAGTTCATCCTGATTCTATATTATAAATATGGAAACAAAAGATTTACACGTGATAGCAGTTACTGGTCCAGATATCAACAATGGTCCTGGTTTTAGAGTAACTATATGGGTATCTGGATGTACACATGCATGTCCTGGTTGCCAGAATAAGCATACTTGGAAATATGGTCAAGGTCATAAGTTAGATGATATGGTACCATATACGAACATCACTTATAAAGACAAGATATTGAATTTGATAGGTGATGAACATATTGATGGTGTAACAATTTCCGGAGGTGACCCATTAGACCAATCTGTACAAGCATTAGAAGAACTTGCTAAGTTTCTTTCTAATATAAAGAAGAGATATCCAGAAAAGAGTATCTGGCTCTATACAGGATATTTCATTGAAGATTTGAAGAATTATCCTCATAAAGAAGTAATTAAGAATTGTGATGTTATAATTGATGGTCCTTATGTAAAGGAAAAACGAAACATAACAATACCATTCAGAGGAAGTACTAATCAGAGAATTATCGATGTACAGAAATCATTTAAAGAGAATAAGATATGTACTATAGATGATTCAGAATTTGTAAAGTAAAATTATGAATAACAGAGGAAAAGAAGCTGTAGAAGCACAGAAGCAATTGATAATAGAGCTTTGTAAAGAGAGATATCCTGATAGTTTAGATGTTTCCGAAATTGGAATGCGAACTGGATGGAAAATCAATAAGCTATTGATAGATGACTTGGTAAATGATGGCATTATCGAATGGGATGATTTGACAACAATTAAACTGAATGGATAATTTTAAAAGTGCATGAAATTTTGAATTTATTTTTGAAATTTCATGCACTTGTTCTATATGTTAACTAAAGTTAACAGGAAATAAAAGTTTGAATTTTAATTCAACTTTTCTATATTAGATACGTTAAACAAATATAAATAAAAACAATGATTAATAAGTATAGAAAAAAGCCTGTTATTATTGAAGCAATTCAATGGGATGGTAAGAATTTGCCAGAGATTGATAGCTTTGTTGGTGGAAGTATTGGTATCAAAGGTACTAGTCTAGTAATTCATACTCTAGAAGGTGATATGGAAGCATCTATAAATGATTATATTATCAAGGGTGTAAATGGTGAGTTTTATCCTTGCAAACCGGATATTTTTGATAAGACTTATGAAAGAGCACAATAAAGAGAATTTAACCAACTTGACAGATTTTCTTGGTACCACTTTGAAATATGGTGACAAAGTTGTATTTTGTGATCCAGGTGAATCTAGAAAATGCCTTGAACATGGTACTGTTGTTGGTTTTACTAATAAGAGAATTTATGTTGTTCATGGTGATAGAAACAGTGAAATCCTGAAGGATTCAAGAGATGTTGTATTGAATTATTACTTTATAAATAAATAAAATTATGATTAATCCAGTTCCTGTATATAAGTATGTTAAAGCAAATCCATTGATTAAGCTTAATGTTAATGATAGAGTTTATGTTGTAAATGGCTTTACATTTTTGTCAAATCAATATGGAGTAACTAGAAAGGATTGCCTTAGAGATATTAATTTTGAAGACCTTACTAAGATTGGTCTTTTCGATAAGACAATTACTAATTTCAATATATCTAATTATTCTAAAGGTGATTTGATTGTACTATCAGATAATAAGGATAAGGCAAGAGAAGTATCAGCTAGCAATCCAACAAAGAATCGTGTTGTTGAAATCGCCAAAGAACCAACTGTGGTTATTCCACGAAAGGGATATGGTAAATCTCCTTTGAAGTTTATTCAAGAAATGGAAGTAAGAGATGTAAATACTGGAAAGATGCAAATCATCAATACAGATGATATTGTTTGCGACACTAGAAAGTATTGGTTCATCAATTCAAAAGGTCAGGTATCTTGCACATATTATTGGATGAATCCTGTTGCTGATTTGTACAGAAGCAAGACAAACAATATATATTATTCACATGACCATGCAGTTAGTGCATTACAGACTATTGAATATAACATCAATAATGATGCTGCTGTACTTTCTGGTGGTGATACTATGTTAGGTAAATCAATGATGATTGACAATCTTGTAGAAAAGTAGATACCATGCAAGAAATTCTATGTATGTTGATTGGTACTATAATAGCTATATTTGTAAGCTTTGCGGTACCAGAAAAATACCAAGAAAAATTTATTTTAGGATTCTCTCTTCTTTATGTAATAATTTATGTAATATTAAGGTACGATTTATTTAATATATGGGACACGATATACTATTTGCATTTACAATTGGAAGCATTGTTGCATTATTGTTCATTATACCATTGATATTGATTGAAAGAAATGTTATCAAGACATCAAAAGCCATGAAAAGTTTCTTTGAAGATGAGTTGAAACTTTCTTTTCATGTTCCTTATAAGAATTCAAAAGATGGCAGCATAATCATATTTTCAAGGTCTAATGGTTTTACAAAGGGTGGTACTATTGAGGCATTCAAATATGTACCATGGAAGTCAAGTGAATTAGTTCAGTATAATAAGAAAGAAATGAAAGAATTGGTAAAAGACCTTTGAACAAAATAAATAGATCATGAAGGATTTTTTTGGAACAGAAATTAAAGTAAGTGATATTGTAGCTTTTACAAATCCAGTATCTTCTAGGAAGTCACTTGCTTTAGGTAAAGTAACTGCAATAGGTAAGTCATTTGTAGAGATAGAAACTGAAAACCCATATTTTGATGGTGACATCTATCCAAATAAATATGATTATGTTAAGAAGCGTCCAGAAAATGTAATTGTGAAGTCTAACTAGTACTTAATTAAAGATATTATTTTTAAACCAATTGAATATATGACTTACGAAGATTTTTTGAAAACCTTTATTGAAGAAAATAAAGATAAAGTATCAAGAGATAGATTGTTTGGTGGATATGATATTGATCGTTATGATTATGATAAAATGGTCAATAAATGTTATTGGTTTATTACCGATAAAATGAATCTAGAATTTCCTAGACCAGATATTGATTCAGAAGAATATCATGATTATTATAGAAATATGATGATTATGAAAGCTTTTTGTGATGCATTTCAAAAATATGCTGATAATCATCTTATGTATTTACCAAAACCACCAAGTACAGAAGTATATTGTGGACAACGAGATTAATAAATATTACTATATAAATGGAAGTGAAAATTGATTTGATGACTAAAGAAGAAATGTTGCAAGAGTCTTACATCAACAAAGGCAACAGATATACGACTGAAGAATGGCAACAAAATGGAGATTATGTGACAACAGATCGAAATGGCTATTTGAATTATGCAAATGGTGAAGAAGTAATTGATGAAAACGATTTGCCGGAAGATGGATGGTTTGATTGTACAGAGTATGATGAAGACAGTGATGTTGATAGCTATTCTGATTCTGGTTTTTATGATAACCCATTATATGATAGTGATGACGACTGGTGATTTAAGTAAATTAGATAAAGCAGAAAAGAAAGAATTCATATCTGCTGTAAATGATGCTATACTGAAACAAAAATATCGTATAGTAGTAAGAAGAATATTCAAGCAGTATACTTACAATGATACTACATATCTTATTAAAGAATATGCGGTACAGAAAAGAAAGAAGTTCTTGTTTTTCTATTGGTGGGATTTTTGTGATAGAAATGAACATGGATGGGTAAAATGGACAGATAAGCTTGAAAATTGTGAAAAATACATATATGACAAATATCTTGGTACTGGTGTAAAACCTACATTTGAAGTACTAGGATTGATACCAAGTGAATGACAATTGTCATTCACTTTTTTGCATTTGTTTTGAAATTTTTAAATTCATTTCTATATTAAATCTGTTCAAAATAAGAAGTTTAATTTTTAAAATTTTATGATTATGATTACAAAGACTTTGAATGACTATGCTACAGAACTTGCGATGATAAATGCTAATTTCTGTTCAACATATTTACCAAGCGAAATTTATGGTTTCACTCTTGAAGCTTTACGTATTTTGATTTGCAATCGTATTATGAACAACAATATTGTTAAGATGGAACAGAAAGATATTGATACATTGATTGGTTTTGTGTTAGATTTTTCTGATGCTAAGATGATTACATATCGTGAAGCTCTTGTAAAATATTCAGAAATTTTACATTGCTAATTTTTTGAAATTTCTTGGTATTATTCTATTTTATTCATGTCAAATAAATAATAAACATTAAAATATTAAAATTATGATTATCGATTTTGTTAAGTTACATATTGCAGAAGCTCTCAGTGAAGTTGCTAATAACTATGGCAATGAGGAATACCTCAATGAAGTAGTTAAAATCAACTTTGATCAGTTGGTAGAAGATATTTTTAAGGGTTTAAATGGATATTTTACTAGAGATGCATGGCCATCCGTAAAAGATATCATCTATACCATGCTTCTTGATAAGAAGACTTTAGATGGTATTGCGAATGCAATCAAAGGTATGATGGCTTTACACAATTTTGATATTGAAAAGGCTGGTGGAATCATTAGATATTAATATAAAAAGTAAAATTATGATAAATACAAATCCTCAAGTTATATATGCTAAGATTAATGCTAATATTGAAAAGATTATTGGCAAGATAGCAAGACAGATGCTTGATTTATATCCTAACATCAATGATTGTTTGAATGCAGTATCAAGATTATCAGAATCTGATATCAAATGGAAAATCTGGCGAATAGCAACGAAACAGAATATATTTGATGAAGCTGAGTCATCAAACTGTATTGTTGAATCATGTGTATTAGATTTGTATGATGATAGTGCATCATCTGATACATTACATAGCTTTGATTTTCGAGCAGCTATTCACAACATGTGTATTCTCATTTATTATACTAACAAGAAAATTACATCATACGATGCATAAGTATATCAATTCATTGACAATTCATTTTTGTCTTGGAATATTGTCAGCATTTATTGTCATATTGGTAGCAGACAATATCTCTTTAGCAACGATATGCTTGCTTGTATTTGCTCTCCCTATATGGTTTACTTTCTATAATAGAGTAAAAGATATGGCTTCAGAAGAAATTTCAGAGAAGTTAGGTTTTAGAGGTAACAAATTCTTAGATTGTACAAATGAGTAACTTATATAATATTGAATCAAGATATCAGTATCATACAAGAACTGGTATTGAATGGACAAAATGGTTTTGTATGTTGTCAGAAGGTCCTAATGAGGATAAAGCTTTTCTTGAGCAGAAAATTTCAGACTATAAAGATAATGATAAGAGGATAAAAGCAAAGTTGAAGCATGAATATCGTATAGTTGATTATGTAGAACCAGAAGAGGTTCATGCATTTCAGAAAATGTATACTAGAAGAAAGAATAAAAACTCTAAAAAGTCACCAGGAACAACTAAAAAGTCTTAGGCTGATAGAATATACTGAAGCATATTTTTCCGCTCCCTGACCGCCCCAGGCGCTTAACAGGAGAACATTATATTATATATTAGTAAAACTTTTAAATATGAATTTTTATGAAGCAATTGAAGAAACAGAGTGGAGCTTCGCGTATCGTTGAAGTTCTTTTAGGACAAGCATTATTGAATTGTAAGATTGGTAGCGTCAAATCTCTTATTGAGAAAGTAACTGATGTTACTGGTGGTAAGTTTGATGTAAAGAAGGTTGATGGTCCAGACAAATTAGATGTTGAACTAGCACCATGGATGATTTCATTGGAGATTGGCGATACTAAGGTAATAGTTAAGTTTAGCTTAACGGTAAATTATTTTATCAATAAGATTGAAGTGTCAGAGTGACATTTTGGCAGGAATATATGACAATGTGTCAGAATTTTGTAATCATGAAATTCTGGCACACTTTTTTCTATATATTAATTAGATAAATAAAAACATATATAAGATTAAATTTAAAATGAGTAAAGTTTTAGGCTTGGATCTCGGTACTGGTATGTCATGTGTAGCAGTAATTGAGGCAGGTAAACCAGTTGTGGTAGTAAATGAAGAAGGAACAAGAACAACACCATCAGTAGTACAGATTACAAAAGATGAAGTGAAGATTGGTAATGCAGCAAAGCGTGCAATGGTAACAAATCCAAAGAACACTATCAGTTTTGTAAAGCGTTTGATGGGTGCTGATTTTAATGATGAGAATGTAAAGAAGATGCAGAAGCTTGCAACTTATGATATTGTAAATAAGTCTGGTAAGCCTTATGTTAAGATCGATGACAAAGAATATTCTCCTGAACAGATTTCATCTATGATTGTTGGCAAGATGAAAAAAGTTGCACAAGACTATGTTGGTGAAGAAATTAAAGATGCAGTAATTACGGTACCAGCTTGGTTTGGTGATGCTGCCCGTACAGCAACTAAGACAGCAGGTGAGCTTGCTGGATTGAATGTACTTCGTGTAATTAATGAGCCAACATCAGCGGCATTGGCTGCTAACTTGATGGAAGACAAGAAAGACAAGACTGTTGTAGTAGTGGATTCTGGTACTGGTACAGTCGATGTTTCTGTTCTTGAGTTGTCTGATGGTATGGCTGAAGTACTTGCATCAAATGGTGATGTATATCTTGGAGGTAAAGATTATGATGATGCTATTGTAAAGTGGGTAGTTGATGAATTCAAGAAGTCAGATGATGTTGATTTGGCAAAGGACAATATGGCTTATGCTCGTGTAGTAGAATCTGCAGAAAAAGCAAAGATTGAATTGTCAAGTTCAACACAGACAGAGATTAATCTCCCATATATTTCTATGAAAGATGGTGCACCATTGAATCTTGCTATGACACTTTCTCGTGCTAAGTTTGAATCTCTTGTAAAGAATTTGAATGATCGTACTGTTGAAAAGGCAAAGATTGCTGTAGAGAAGGCTGGTAAGAAATATGATGATATTGATTGTATCTTGCTTGTAGGTGGTACAACTCGTATTCCATCATTACAAGAGGCATTGAAGAAGGAATTCAATAAGCCATTGAATCAATCTGTAAATCCAGATGAAGCAGTTGCATTGGGTGCTGCTAAGCAAGCTGATATTCTTGCTGGTAATTCTACTGGTGATTTGTTGCTTCTTGATGTTACTCCATTGTCATTGGGTATCGAAACTAAGGGAGATATGATGGCACCTATTGTTGAAGCAAATACAACAATTCCATGTCAAAAGAAGCAAGTATTCACCACATCTATTGATAACCAACCTATGGTTGAAGTGAATGTATTGCAAGGTGAACGTAAGATTGCTTCTGGCAATAAGTCTATTGGTAGATTCAGATTGGATGGAATTCCTATGGCAAAGGCCGGTGTACCACAGATTGAAGTTTGCTTTGATATTGATGCAAATGGTATTGTTACAGTTACTGCTAAAGATCTTGGTACTAATAAAGAACAGCATATTACAATCAGTAACAACACACTTACTGATGAGGAAATCAAAGCAATCAAGGAAGATGCTGAGAAGTTCAAGGAAGCTGATGAAAAGAAGACACAAGAAACCAATGACATCAATGATGCAGAACGTTATATGTTCAATACAAAAGAGATGATTGCCAATGAAGACTTTGTCAAGGCTACATCAGATGAAGATAGAGCTAAAGCACAAGAAAAACTTGATGCATTAGAATCAATTGTTGTATTGAAGGACAAAGACCATGATAAGATCATGGAAGCTAAGAAAGAGTTAGAAGAAGTTTGGAACCCTATAGTTGAGAAATTCTATGCCGATAAGCAAAAGAGTCAAGATTGTACTAATAAGACAGAGACACAGGAAGGAAATGCAAAGGAAGAGAATGCGTCAAATCCTGACAATGATAAGAAGGAAGAAAAATCAGATGATGTAAAAGTAGAAGATGCAGTAGTTGAAGATGCATAAATAATTTACATCAATAACAGTTTGAATGGTCGATTGAATGAATGAAATTTGATCGACCATTTTCTATATTTAACATGTCAAAGAATAGATAACAAATAACATGAAAGATTACTATGATATTTTAGGTGTATCTAGAGATGCATCAGAAGATGATATTAAAAGAGCATATAAGAAAATAATGCTCAAATATCATCCAGATAGAATGGGTAACAAATCTGATAAGGAAAAGAAAGAAGCTGAAGAGATTGTAAAATCAGCTAATGAAGCTTATGAGACTTTATCAGATCCACAAAAGAAGCAAGAATATGACAATCCAGGTTTTGGTGGAGGATTTGATCCATTTGCTGATTTCTTTGGTCATGATAGGTCAAATGGGACATCTTGGCATACTGAAGATTATCGAGATTTGAGAGGTAAGAATTGTGAAGGAAAATTGAATATTGATATTTCTGATTTCTATTTTAAAGGTATCAAGTCAGTAGCATATTTGAAGGATTTCAGATGTAATGTTTGTGATGGTGAAGGTGGTACTGGTGTTAAAGTTTGTTCACACTGTAATGGTACTGGTATGGTAACTGAATCTAGACGGCAAGGAAACATGTTCTTCCAATCTAGCCATCCATGCCCTTATTGTAATGGTAAAGGCAAGACAGTAGAACATAAGTGTGCGGCTTGTTCTGGTACTGGTTTTATTGGTAAGTTGGTAAATGAAGAAATTGACTTGTCAAGAATTCCATTGGAATATCTTTTGAAAGATGGTATTAGAATTGATGTTGGTCCACTTGGTTCTGAATCTAAATCTGTAAATGGAACAAATGGAGAACTCTATATTACTGTACAACATACTTATGACCATAATAAATATCATATTGATGATTATGGTAATGTAGAAGGTAAAGAAGATATTGATTGGAAGGATGTAATGCTTGGTGGTAAGATTGAAATCAATTTACCTGGTAATAAGAAGATGAGAATAAATCTTCCAGAATGTTCTGAAGTAGGTAAGAAACTTAGAATAAAAGGAAAAGGTATTGATGGGCATGATTATACAATGGTTGTCAACCCAGTATTCCCTAAAACACTTGATAAAGAAACAAAGAAAGCAATTGAACATTTAAAAGAGAAAGGATAGAATAATGGAAGATAGTAAGGTTTTATATTATATAAACAAAGGTATAGAAAGATTACAAGAGAATTGTAGATTTCCACCAGAATCTATTATAGATAATGATAGATTTTTATCTGCTTATGCTTTTACAAATAATGATTATAGAATATTCCAACGCTGGATAACAGTAATCATGGAAGTAAAAGCAATAGATACAAGTAAGTCATTCTTCATACCATGTATTCTCCGTAAAGTACCAGAACGAATATTTAATGAAAGAGTAAATGATATTTGCTATGGCGCATCTACTCAATATACATTGAATGATTCATATATAGAAGATTTAGAGATTGTATTGAATGAAAAGTATTATAAGATACTAGCAGAAAACAATTTCATGAAGGCAGTATATTGTGAAAATGGAGAACTGAAAATGAGACAAAGTTATTCATTTGATACAAATATGTCTGTAGCTGCTATGAAGCTGTATCCAAGAAAATGCAATTTAGCTTTCTATCCATATTCATTCAGTATGTTTGCATATACATCAGATCGAAATTCATGGAATACTGAGTTGATGAATATTATCGGAGACAGGAGTTTTGAAAGTATAACAAAATTATCTAAACAATATTTTACTATCAATGATGTAAGTCTTGGAACATTCATTTCTAAATTGTCTCTTAATGAAGGATATTCTAATGGAAGATCTGGAATTGGATATGAGAATACTATTATGAAATGTGTATGTAATTCTCTTTCATTAGTATTTTATGATAAGACAACATTATCAGATGAGGAAATAGAGAAAGCTGCTATTACTATAAATGAAAATGATCCTAACTTCAATAAAGCATATACTATTGATTGTCAAGGTAAGAAATTTAAAGAAGTGGATGAATTCTTTGATAATCAAGAAAAAATAGAAAAGAAAAATAAAGAAAATAAACCAAATATTATCATAACAAATGATGAATTTTTGATTTAAATTTTTCTATATTATTAATGTTAAAACAATTAAACTTGGGCCATTACGGATTTGACAATCGATACTAAACTTCGGTTGGACGTGAGTTCGAATCTCACATGGTCCACTAAACTTGAAAGAAGACTATGGAAATTTTAGACAAGAAATTTAGTAAGTACAAAGTATTTTTTGCAGAGAAAGGTATTACATCTACTTCTGCTAATCATGTTTCTAATAAAGGTAAAGAGTTGTTGAAGTCAGAACAGGCAATTCTTGACAATATCAATTTTGTCAATACTACTGCTTCATTGCTTTCTGGTGGTGAATCTAGAACTATTACCAAAGGTATGAGTGCAGATTCTTTTGAATCTATGCATAAGACTATTGCAAAGATTGCAAATCTGAATGCTATGAGTGCATGGATTCATGAAGCAATCAAAGCAAAGACAGAGATTCTTGAGTATGTTCAGTCACTTAGTATTGACAACTGGGCTAAAGAACAGAATATTGAACTTCCAAATGCCGCATGTAAGGAATTTCCAATTACTGAATCTGATGTAATTGGTACATGGGATGTTGCTAAAAGAAATAAGTATTATGTATATGAATCTTATTGTTCTCTTGTTGGTAAGTTCATTCATCCTAAAGGAGCATTTTATGAAGCTAAAGCACAGATGAATAATGCTGTACAGAATCCAAACAAGGTAGAAGGTTCTGGTCGTGATGCAATCATTTATTCTTATGAACCGTCTATGCCAATATCTGATGTAAATGTAGAATATAATTGGTTGTCTACTGAACTCCGACATAAAGAAGCAGAATTCAATAAGATGAAGCAAGAAATTGTAGATGCTATTACAGAAGATAAGCTTGCTAAGGCACAGAAGTTCAATGATGCATATGCAAAATATATTGATACAATGGAAAGTATCAGAAATAAGTTTGACATGTGGAAAACTAAGGCTGTAAAGGAAGTTAGTGCATTGAAGATTTATCTTCCACAAGGACCTAAGCAGACTTATGATGAAATCAACAAATAAAATTAAAATATTGACATAGTAGATTTGCAAGTCCGGTTTAAGATAAGCAAGTCAAATGACATCAGTTATGTGATTACTTCTGAATATATATCTATCTTAGTAACATAGGTGAAAGCCAAAATCTATATTGGTTTTGACTCTGATAATGAAACTGAGTATCAAGGGATCAAATAAATTTTTTGACCATACAATGTGTAAGCGTACACGCTATGTTGTTATGGTGTTCTAGTTCATGATCTTGCGCCTTGATACGTTCTTGCTATAGTTCTGGATATTATTGTCATGAACTGATGTCAACGGAAAGGTTAAGAAATAGTAGAAAATATTTAAATATGTTTTTGAAATTTCTTAACCTTTTTCTATATTTATTATGTATTAAAATTAATGATTAAGATTATGATAAAGAACAATTATTCAAAAGCATATACATATACGATTATTGTGAACATCATATTTGCAAATGGTGTTAAAGAAAAGCTTTGTCGATACACTTGCGACATCAATTTGAATCCAATTAATAAGATTATGGACAAGTTGAATGCTACATTGATTGATAAAGATGGTACTCCAACGTTAGAATTTGCTAATTGGATTATTGAGAATCATCCAGAATTCAAGATAAGTGATATTCTTGATAAGGATACTAGAATATATTTTGAATTTGTTGATTCACTTCCTGCAATTAACATTTAGAATGTAGAATATTTAATAAAATATATTATGATTAAAGATTTTGATAAGAATAAAGTAGAAGTGATGGATTATGGTTCAAATGGTCATTATCCTATTCCATTAGAAAAAGATATTGTTATTGTACAGGTATCAGTTCCGTGTTATGAGGTAGGTGATGAAGTTTGTACATATTTGTTTCAGATACTTGTATTGAAGGATGATACTTCTTGGAAATCTGATTATGCTAATTCAGATGGTACACCAACCGAATATACAAGAGAAGTTATCAATCAGATTTCTGGAACAGAATATGATAAAGAAGTATATGACAAGACAGAAGTGGCATTTACATATTTGGAAGATATTCCTAATGTTAAATATTGTAAATAAGATAGATCATGAGAAAGTTTGTAGTAAGTACAATAATTAATTGTAATCTATATCCAGTAATGAATGTGGTAATGGCTGATGATATTCATAAGATTATGGATGATGATAGCCATCCAACAGAAAAGATGATAGAAATTCTTACAAACAAGAGCCCTTATCTTGCATCTTATATTAAAAGATATAAACCACAAAGAAAAGATATTTATTGCAATTATATTTGCATCGATGATGATTTGATACCATCACCTTGTAAAATTGACTAAAATGGAAACTAAGAAATATAAAATTTGGAGATTTGCATATACTAGTTGTGTTGATGAATTGATATTGCCAGCTGATATGAAACTTCATCAGTTGCATAAGCCATTTGATGTATGTAACATATTTTATTATGCTAAAGAAATTGATAGAGAGGTAGTCAATTATTCATACGTTGGTACTATGCCATATTCAAAAGAAGCTTGGAAGATTCTTCATGACAACAAACAAACTTTGAATATCAAATGTTATAATATATTTGATAATGATATTGTTGTTCATGTAGATCAAATTTATCCATTGACTGATGATTTTCCAGTGACTGATGAATATCCCCATATAGGTGTTTCATATTTCGAAGAAAGAAATTATGCGGATGGAGATATTTATGATTACATCAAATTTCATGATAAGAATAAGGAAAAGCCTAATTATGAAAAATTAGCAGAAGATTTTTTCTATCCGGTAACAAAATACGTCAAGATTCAAGGTATCGATGAGAAATTTCCACTTATGTTGGATGTTTATGAAGTAATATTGACAACTAAATTGGATGATGTTCCCTTTGAAGGATTGATACATACAAGTAAGAATGTTGATAATGTATTGCCATCCGAATATAATTCAAGAGTAAAAGGAAAAAAGATAACTCAAGCACAATATAATTTTGCTTGTGCTAATCAAATAGGTTTAATAGGTTAATAATGCTTATAAGTGGATAAAACATGGGAGAAAATAAAAATATTGGAATTTGGTTTGCGGTAAATAAAGACAATAAATTATTTCTTTTTACATCAGAACCAAAACGAGTAGGTGATGGATGGTTTGGTGATTTCTTTTTGAATAGCTTGATTCATAATAACATTGAAACAATGTTAAAAGGAAGCAAGTATTCATTTAATGATGAACCCCAATATCTAGAATTTAAATTAACAGTACAATAAAATGGGTAAATTAATAGATGTAAGTGTAAAATATTTTGGGCGTACTTTAGGATCATCATTAGAATCCGTTAAGAGGGCTAGTGAGTTTTATAAGAATGATCCTGGTACAATTGATGATCCTAATTCATTAGATGAATTGTGGAAAATGGTAGAAGAATGCGAAGACACCAAAGAAGCGGCGGATAAGTTATTGGAAGATATGAATGATTGGTATGACAAGCATCTCATTGATTTCAGATCTATGCTTGGTTTCTCATTGCAACCATTATGGGGTTCAGTAGGTCTAACATTATCAACATTAATGGAAAAGAAATAACATGAAAGTACAAAAGACAAAACGATTGGTTGTAGGTGATATTCATGGTAATTATGATAAGTTCAATACTATTTATAATTTGGAAAAACCAGAAGACCCAAATACTACATTGTATGAAGTAATTACTTTAGGTGACTATTTTGATACCTATGAAGATATCACACCAGAGCAGCAATTAGAAGGTTTTAAGAATTTGTTAGCATTGCAGAAGAAACATAATAAAGAAGAAGGTTTGTTCTATATGCTTATTGGTAATCATGACTTTCATTATCTTATTGATGGTAGTGACAAATATAGTGGTTATAACCAAGTAACACAGTTGCTTGCTGGACAGTTATTGAAGGATTGTGTCAAATCTAGAAAACTTAGATTTTCTTTTGTTGATATGACAAATAGAATCATCTATAGCCATGCTGGTGTAACAAACAAATGGATTCATGAACGTCATAAGGTAAGTATTCCTATTAATATGATTAATATTGATAGTTTTGACAACTTCAAGTTTACTTACGGTTCACATTTTGATCCTTATGGAAATGATCCATTGAATGGCCCACTTTGGGTAAGACCAGAAGCATTGTTATCTGATATGTATGAAGATTACGACCATGAAGCACAATATATGCGTACTTGGACTCAGATTGTAGGACATACTAAATGTAAGGAACCTATTATTGCTCATGAAGATGGTTCAAAATGGAAACCATCAGAAGATTGGTTCACAGCTAAATTCTATGATATTGATTGTCTTGAAAATGGATATTATATTGTAGAATGGTTAGATGAAGAAGGTTATATTACAGATAGAGAAGTTAAGAAATTGAAATAAAAATGAGCAGAACTTAAGTTCTGCTCATTTCAGGGTATATAGAATAAAATAATTATTGATTATAATAAGATTTACCATAACAATATAAGTTAACTGTATGACTAGTAGAAGCATCAGTACCAATATGTATATTCTTTGGAATCTTATCAATAGGACATACAAATGTATATTCATAAGATGAAGTACCAAGTGTAGAAGCATCAGTACCTTGTACTGCAGTTAATGTATGTTTGGTTGCATTTAATGTATAATTATAAGTTTTGGTCCAATCCTTTGTTGATGTACCAGAAGTAGCAGTAACTTTATAATCAGAAATAGAAGCTGTAGTATCATAGGTTTGTGGATCAAATGCAGTTATTGTCTTATCATCACTACATGTTAAAGTACCAGTAAAATCAACTGTTGCTCCATAATTTTTAAGGGTAAATGTACAACTAGCAGTTGATCCTCCATAAGAGATAGTACATGTAACATCAGTAGTATTACCGTCAGTTGCATTTTTACCAGCAGATACTGTAACTTTATTTGTACTTGTTGTACTATTACCATAATCCCAATTATATGTTACACCTGGATCATCAATTACAATAAAATCACCAAAATTAACACCATCAGTTGAAGTGGCCATTTCACAAACAATATGTACACTTAAATCAAATGTTGAAGCATTTGTATCAAAGTATGTATGTTCAATAGTTTGTGTTGTATTTGTTTCATTAACATTTGTACCACAATAAACATAAAGATTATATATAGCAGTCATAGATGTTACTTCAAATGTCCACTCATAATCTTTTAATTCATATTTTTTATTTATTTCATGGTTTTCTATTGTAGTAGATATATCTACACTATCTAATTTAAACGTTCTAATACCAATTACATCAGGAGTGGTTGTAACTTCTATTGTTTTAGTAGTTTTATCATACTTTTTACCATCACATAACCAATTGTATTTTATTATTGCATTTGAAGGTAAATTTTCAATAAAAGAAGGCCCTATAAATACTTTAGTATTATTCTGTACTGGTTTACCATTTTTCTTGCTTAATTTAATTATTGCTGAAAAAGGACTAACAACCTTTATTCCGGTACGATCTTCAGTAGCACCTATTGTACATTTTATAGGTTTACTTATACTAGTAACACTTTTACATTTATCATAATTTGTACTATCAGTTTTAAAATTATCTTCATGGACATTAATAGTTGTATTCTCATACTTTTTAATTCTAGTAAACTTTGTGATATATGCTGATTGTATTTTTGCTCCTTCAGAAGATATAGATTTATCAATAACTAGGTTTGCACAATTAAATGTTTTGGTTATTTCAAATTCTGCTGATTGTGTACCTTTACCATTCGGTGTTCCTTGTTGCACTACAGGTGCACTAGCAGTATTTTTATTGTAAGTGTATTCTAATTTTATAGTTCCTAATGGTCTTTCTTTAATACCTGTACTTACTCCTCCTGTTACTGTATAGAATTCTAATTTCTTAGAATAATTAGTAGTATCATTAGACTTATCATCTATTTCTTTTAATAATTTAACCAATTTATTACCAGTCCAATTATTCACACCAGGTGTTATAATTGAACCAGATTCACCTTCATTCTTATCATAAATTAAATGACAAATTTTGCTCTTTATAGTTTTAGAATCTAGATATACTTTTGTTTCATCAATTCCTTCAGAAGGTTCAAAAGACCAACTATAATAATTATCAACATCAAGTTTTCCAGCTGGTATTTTAAAATATGTATAAGTTAAAGATGTTGAAGGTTTTGTCAAGTCCGGAGTTGAAACTTTAGGATCAAATCTAGTAGATGCAGCATTGGTATAAGGGGTATCTTCAATGGGAATATTCCATTTTGTATCAACATTAATCTTAAAGAATGTGTCCTTTCCTGGTTCATACTTAGGTTCATCCGAAGCTGATATTGGTTCATTACCTCCAGAAGCACTTACCATTATCTTATCATCTATAGTATTTAATGTTATATTATCCCATGTTAAAACACCATTATCTAAAGTAACTTTTCCTATAAGAATACCTGTTTTAATAGATGTATTACCCGATTTACAATCATTTATATCTATAAGTTCATCATATAAATTTAATGTACCATTTCCATTATCTATAATACTATTAAGTTTCTCTGATGTAAATTTTATAGTACCTGGCAAAGTTTTAGGATATAAAGGAGTTTTGTTACTTAATTTAGCAGGTATCATCGTAATAAATACATTATAATCATTTACTAAAGAAAGATCATCCACGGTATTTAAATATGTTTGCCCATAATGTTTAAGAGTAAATGTACAAGTTGAATGATATGTTTCTTTATAAGTTGCTGTACATGTAACTATTTTATCTTTAGAATTATTATACCCTTTACCTGGTTCTAAATCAACTTTTGTATTATTTCCATTTGCTTCTGTTATAATATTGCCATTATCTTTCCATGAATATGTTACTTTAGGGTCATCAATTTCTATCCAATTATTATAATCACTACCATTTTCTGTTGTTCTATACCAACATCTAACATATACATTTAAATTAAATGTTGATGCATTTTCAGCCCAATATAAGTGCTCAATTGTTTCTGCTTGTGTTTGTGTTTTGGTAGAATATATAACAACACTATATTGATAACCAGTACCCGTAGTAACTACAAATTTCCATTCATATCCTAACTGGTATCTTGTAATGAATGTTTGTCCTGAAATTTCTGGATATGTAGAATTATTTTCATATTCATCTGTAACAGTACATTCATCTAATGCAAATGTTCTAGTACCTGTTGTTGAAGGTGTAGTTGTAACTTCTATTGTGTTAGTGGTTTCACCATAAGATTCACCATCTAATTTCCAAATATATTTAATTGTTCGTTTTTTAGGTTTAACCATTTTATTACTTGCTGGACCAACAACAGTCTTACTACTATTAGAAGATATTCCATTCATCTTTAATCTATCAATTATGGCAGAAGGAATAGCAACTACAGTAATATTATTTTCTGTATTTTCTGTACAACCTATTGTACATTTGATAGGTTTATCTATTGTGGTAGTACTACTACATTTATCATAATTTTCACCGTATTTTGTAAATGTTCCTTCTTTTATATTTAAAGAAGCTTTATTCCATTTTACTCCAGCAGTAGTAAACTTTGTGATATATGCTATATCTTCATTATTTCCGGTTGCTGATATTGATGTATCTACTAAACAACTACAATTTATTTGATTTGATACTTTAAATGTTGCTGAATTAGTCTGTTCACCTGCAGTTTTACCATTTTGAGTGACCTTAGTAGTAGCACTAGTACCAGTCTTTGTATAATCTAATTTTAAAGTACCTAATGGTCTACTATCTTGAGCTCCAGTTACACCTCCAATAACTTTATAAAATCCTACTTTATCTTTATTTTCTTTTATTTCTTTTGTTAAAATGTAAGAATCCTTTGTCCATATCCACTCATTAAATTCATCAGTAATATTTTCTCCTCTTGGTTTAGGATTATTAGGATAATTTATTTTTACAGTTCTCTTAGTGTTATTACTTAATGTTACTCCAGTTACTCCTTTATCAGGAGTAAATGACCATTTATAATAATCATTAACATCTAATTTTTCTCCTGGTACCTCAACATCAAATGTAGATTGTCCATTAAATGTAGGATCAGAAGTATCTGTATATGGACTATCAACATCAGGAACATTCCATGAAGTTGAAACAGATATAGTAAATTTACCATCTGAACCTGCAGTATAATTTGGACTATTTGTTGGTGTAACATCATGTGTACCTTCTTCTGCTCCAACAGTTACATTATCCAATTTGATAGTTGTCCATGTTAATGATGCAGAATCTTGTGTATATGTACCTATATCTAATGTAGTAGATTTAAAATCTTTATTACCAGAGACACTTAATGAACCTGATCCACTTTTTTTTCTACTACTAAATGTTAATATTGCTGGAAGGCTATCAGGATATTCTGTTGAAGTACTACTACGTTTTGTCGGAGTTGATCCTACATACACATGTCCATCAGATAAAAATGGAGTGGCTAAATAACCTCCATAATCTTGTCCAAATCTATATAAGTTAAATTCTACAGTACCAGAATATCCTTCTGCTGAACTTACTGTAACAGAAATAATTTTACCTAAGCCTAGGTTATCCATACTAGTTCCTGGAGTTACAGATGAAACATTAACTGTTGCTGTGTTATTTTTATTACTATCTGTTCCTACCCAAGTATATTTAACACCAGTAATACTTGTACTATCATTTTTCCAATCATCAGTACCTACCTTTGATTGTAATTGATAACCAGCAACTTTTAATTCCCATTTAGTTGAATCCCAATATATTTTTTTACTTGTATAAGCTTCTAAAGTAATCTTAATTCTAAATTGCTTCTGTTGGGATGTTATTGTAATTGTACTACTATTTAATTCATTATATTTATTATCACCATTAAACCATGCAACATAAATAACATAAGTTCCTGGTTTTGTTATATGTACAGTACTTTCTCCAGTAGTATCTAATGATTGCCAATTTTTAGTATCAGTACCTTCAACAACTGCCATTTTAGCAGTATATGTAGTATCAACTAATGGGCCTACAGAACCAGATGATGATTTAGTTGTTGTTTGGGTATCGCCAATCCATCCATCTGGACTTTCTGGATGTATACTAAAACCATACATATAATTCCATGTCTTCTTACCAGTATGTTTGTAATTTACTGTTAAAGCAGATATTGATTTTACTCCTAAATATGTACTTACAGGAACATTATATTTAAATTCTTGACTTGAACCTTCAAATGTTGCAGTAGGTACAGTAGTTGGAAAATTACCTTCTGATAACTTATCGGAATAATTATATATGTATGTACTTATATTCTCACTTGACCCAGTATCACCTGATGGGTTAGGATCTGGTGATGTTATATTAGATACAGTAAATGCGCCATAATCAATAGATTCATTATAACTTTTATCGGCAGGACCCACTGGTTTAGATGTGGTACAATTTACTCCAGATGTTACAAAAGTATAAGCTATTTCATCATGCCAACCTTCTTGCCCATTTTGTGGTACTGTTATTGAATTTCCTTCGTATGTTATACTACTATTATTAATATCTACTACTCTTATCTTAATAGTATGGTTTATTGGATCTGCTGTTTTATAATATCCTGATGTATATTTGTATATTCCTTCATTTACATCAGTCCATTCATCAGAAGATTTCAAATCAAGAGAACAATCTCTATCCCATGTTGCATCATTGCTTTGTATATATTTAGTAGTAGAATCTGACCAACTTCCTGTATCTACTTTATATTGATATTTATAATTAGCAGGGTTGGGTTGTACAGATCCGCTAAGTACAATACCATTGGCAGGGTTTGCAGGTTTAGAACTAATTATATTGCTACTTACAGATATTGAATAATCTTGCTTCTTACTAGTTGCAGATTCTGTTTCTACAGTACCTGATGATTTAGATATAATAATAGTTGCACCATACCAAGGAATAGTAGTATAATTTACACCAGGAGTAAGGTTTTTTTGTCCTGTAACATACAATTGTTTAGCTGATTTGAGACTATAATTGGCACTTGTACTCTTACCATCAACAGGGTATTTGGTGCTCCCATCACAACTATTTATACCTTCACCAGTTCCTTTTATAGTAATAGTACCAGATATGTTAGTACCATTTTGAGATATAGTTATAGTAGATGGGCTTGGTGTCAGTACACCATCTTGATAAGTAGATCCTGAAAATGATATAGTGCCAGATGTTGCTGATGAATTTTTAGTAGTAGATGTAAATGTAAGTGTACCATCACTAGCAGAGGCATACCAATTACCTATTATTGGCGGATTAGAAGCCAATGTTGCAGTAAAACTATCATCAGTATTGTCATTATTCCATGTTTTGCTTGCCTTAGAAAATGTCAAATCTTGAGTACCAGTATCTTTCCAGGATAATGTGGCATTTCCAAATGCATGATTAGCAGCACCTATAGCAGGAAGTTTGATATCTACACTTTTAAATTCTTTTAATGTCCAATATTCTTGATTTGTCGGAGTATTTGCGGTATTGGATATTGTCCAAGTACGTTCAGAAACACCTGAAGTAAAACCTTGTCTGAATGTAATATCTGGATGTAACTTTATTGTAACATCACCTCCTTTATAAGATACTGCATCATTAGATCCTTTAGTTATAGTTACTTTACCACCACTATAAGTATTTACCCAAGGCCTGCTTATTGTTGGCATTATAACAGAAACAGATTTTGATGATGCGTTGTAATTCCATCCAGTTGTCTTTTCTGTACCATCTGAAGTTGATATTCCCCCTATACTAACAGTAGGCCAACCATGGCCATATCCATCATTATAAGTTGTAGTTGTCTTACTTCCTTGTGTGACTTTCCATTTCATATTGAATGATGGATTATTCCAATGCATTCCATGCTGTGTTAAAGTCAATGCTTGATATGGTTGACCTTTGATATCTTTAGGTGTAATGTTTTGTGCACAGCAATTGGTGACAGTCATATTCTGTCTAAGTGTACAAGAACGAGCTGATCTATTAGTAGGAGGTGTCCAAGATACACCGGTAACAGAACCAGTAGTAGAACCACCGTTAGAAATAGAAGTATTATTTAATGATAATGAAAGAGTACCACCAACACTTGGTTTGTCATCCCCTTGGTCATCAAATGTTACCTTTGTTGTATTTCCGGAGGTTGTAGAAAGATGTGCCCAAGATGGATTGCTATCTATAGACCAAGCATAAGATATTCCTAACTTAGAACCTGGTTGCCATATTCTGAATGTATAAGCGTTAGTACCTGTAGGCATAGTAGAGCTTTTATTTATCATCAAACTGTATGTTACATCAACATATCTCTTATAAGAAGAGAAACCATCATCATTAGCAGTAGAAGTTGTGAATCTGTCATATTTACCATCATACCATGCTTTTGCTTCTACATTTACACTACCACCATCATAAGAAACAGAATTGTAATTATCATCATATTCGAAAACTAATCTCTTAGGATAAGTAGGCAGAGTATTGTATGTAAATGAAAGATAGTTAGTATTGTTCCAAGTAGCTGAATTCTTATATGGGTTATAAGTATAAGAATGATTTATTCTGTATTCTGATTTATTGTTTGTTAATGTACAGAAAGTAGGAGAACTAGACTTTGCATCATCATGATTTGATATAGAAATATAGAGTTCTCCATAAGGATCTGCTATATTATAGAAAGTTTGGAAAGCATCATATTTTTCTGTTACAACACGGCCACCAGTTGCTTTAGTCTTACCATCACTTTTATAGTTGTCATTTGTACCGTAATTATAGCTAGTTAAATCATATTTTATGCTTGGTTCATATTGTATTTTGTGTCTACGGTAACCTGCAGTAAAAGTTGTACCTTTTACAGATAAGTTAGTTCTAGATATGACGTTGTTGTTGGAATTACTGTAAGGACTTACACCATGCTTAGTATCATCTAATCCTGTTGGTTCAACAAATCTGGAATCTGTTTTGCTTCCAAATGGATAGAAATTGAAATCTCCATATACAGATCCAATCGTATTCTTATTAGCTGTTGCCCAATTGAAATAAGCAACATAATCATTACCAGTCTTTACTTCCCTATTAGGGCTAGTCATGTGATTAGTAGTATAGAAATAACAAGTAGTATTATTTCCTGTAAATTCTGCACCATTAGGATGAGGAATAGGTTGGGATACATTACCAGAATTTGCTAATTCTACAATAACCCAATCAGAATCATCAAAAGAATGTCCTCTTGTATTGTAATTGTAATTTCCACTATTTGAAGTAAAATAATTTCCGTAATCTGCCATTTGATTTAAAGTCTTTCTATTTAGAAGTTATTGTCTTACTTACCATTTGTTGATCCTTTATACTTTAAAGAATCTTTTTTGTAAAACAATTCTATATGTACATCGGTTTTCCAATTATTTGTTTTGTTCTTTCGACCTATCTGGAATTTTTCTGCCGACTCTGAATTTGCTTGATATTTAGCCCAGTATTCACCGGATCTTCTCTTGGTGACCATATCTATACCGCTATCTTCATTATGTGTAGCTGTAGTATTTGTGGGTACATCAGAAAAATTGATACATTCATATTTTTGAAATGTGTTTTCACTATTGTTTGCATATTCATCATTTGGCAAATCTGTCCAGATAGGTATTCTCACAAATTTGAATGCTTTAGTACCGCATACCTCAGCCCCATCTTTTAAACTTGTTGATATTGAATATCTGTTATAACTAGATTCACCTTCTGGTCTACCACCAACATTTCCAGGTTTAGTAGAATAATTAAGTAAGGTAGCGGTCAAGTACTCGTTGATATTATTAGGTACTACTGAGGTGATTCCTCTAGCAACAAGATTAGCTCCTATAGTACCTCCTATTTTTGGATCTGATTCTACACCATTCCACCATACTGTCTTACCTCCATCTGGACTTACTCCAAACTCTATATAAAGCAATATTTCTCTTCTTTTTACATCCCAATTTGAATACCAATGCTCCAATACACTAGTAATTGGCGGATTTTCATAATCTGTATAATCCAAATTTACAAACTTCAGGTGGGTATAATAGAAAATGTTAGGTTTTTGCCAAACTTTCAATAAAGTGAATTCTTTAGGTAGGCTAGCATTTGGTAAAGAACGTTGACTTTCTTCATTTGTAAATGGAACTGTTCTTGGATGACCTAGCTTAGTAGATCCAAAAGTAGATGAAGGTTCAAAATATTCCCATCCTAAAGCTTCATTAACAAAACCTATGAATCTCACTTCAGTATAAGCTACTTCTGGTGTATTATTAGGTCCTATAAAAAAAGAAACAGTATAGTCAGTAGCAGAATCCTTATTTGGTTGGTTTATCCAAGTATTAGAAGAAGAAGAAACTGAAGAACGTACTATATCAAGATAATGATATTGAATATAAGTACTTCCTTCTGATTTGTTTATAGGATAATAAGTTTTATTTGTTATTCCATTAGAATTAGAAATATTTGTAAATAAAAATTTACCTTCATCAAATACAATGTTATTATCTGATTTAGTGTATTGATAAGATGCAAGGATAGGACCAAACTTCAAAGTATAAGTAAGTTCTCTTGCCTTCAAATCAAAAGAACCTGTTCCACCAGCAGGTTCTATTTCAAAAACTTTGTTAGGGTCAAAATCAAAAGTAGATTGCTTGGTAGGATAAGCTGAAGTAACAGATCCTGTCCCTATACTGAAGTCTCCTTGCAAACCACCATCATTAGGATCAGGAACAAATTGCAGGGTGTAAGCAGAGCCTTGGAATTCCAAATTAGACCAGTCCCAAGAAGTACCCCTGAATACAAAAGATCCAAGCTTACTGTTTGTTACTATCTTTGGTAAGGCTTTACTATCACCCTGAAATACATATCCACTTTGAAGTATTACTGGCATTTGATTTTGAAGTTCAATGTTTATTTATATAAAAATTGAACTTGAAAGAAATTTAATGTTCAACTGGTATACCATTTATTTGTGTAATACTATCGATTATTTCAAAAAATTGATATCTATCTCCTTCATCTTTATTAATTATCTCTTCATCATTATCATAATTTGTTATATCCACAGATGTACTTGTATAACCAATATATGTTTCTTTAGATGAACTTAAATAGGTATATAATGTATCATTATTTTGGGTATAATATGTTTGACTACTTGTATAATATATCCATTTATAATAATTATAAGATACATATATACTAAATCCAGGATTATCACTATCATCAAAAGATAATGTTTTTGAAGTATTATCACTATAATATGCTACTACCTTGATACATTTATAATCCGATATATTTATCGTTCCATATTCTATTCCACCTGTATTAGTATATTGTGAATCATCATAATTGTATGATGGGCCATTTATTATAGATATAACATATTTTGTAATAGTAACTTTTGGTTTATTCCATTTAAATTCACATTTTATACCATGATATTCTGTTGTACATGAATATGGTAAATCTAATGGCTTGGATATCCAATTAGCAGTGTCAATAGAATAATTACCATTTTTATCTGGATATTCTATAAATAAACTATGTTCAAATAGATCGTTTGGTAGTCCAGTCAAATTTCCATCATAAACTTCTTTATCTCCTGATTTAGTATATGCTCTTGCTGATAATTTTCCTAACCCATACATTTCTGGCATAATATTTCATAAATAATGCTTAAGGGAACATAAGTAAAAACATAGGGAAGTTCCCTCTATTCTACATAACTCTTCATGTTGCACTTTTATAACATGTCACATATAATTATGTTCATTAGCAATTCATAAAATTACAACGAGTCAGTAGCGATTCATTGATTTGTAGCTATATAAAAATAAATATGAAGTACATCATGTACACTATTTAATATATATTAAAGGTAGATTAAAATAATTTTGAAATTTCTAAAACCTATTCTATATTTTAAATGTAAAAAATTTAAGACATATAATTATGCTTATAAATACAGAAAAGAAAAAGAAAGAAATAGAAGAATTCATTAATGACAAGATTCTTCATAAACAGCCAATATTTGTATATTTCAGATATATTCCTTCAAATCGTACGCTTATTATCAAAAAGGAAAATATTCTGAAGATTAATCCTAATTTGGTTGATGTGAATTCAAAAGAATGGATTGATGAAGATTATCCTATTCAGTCTGATGTTCATTTCAATCAGAATTTTGGTAATATTGATGCTATCCATATTCTCGATTCTTTAGATAAGAGAATTAAAGATGAGGTATCAGAAAATTTCAAATTAGACATGAAATATATCAATAGAAGTTTCATCAATGACAATTTCTATTTGAATGTATTGTTTGATTCTGAAATTGAAGCTTACAAGAATGAACTCTATAATGAGATTGTAAGTATTAAAGATAAGTTGAACTTTCTAAATTATTAGTACATGTTTATTAATACAAATACAATTGAAGCAGTAAAGCTTACTTATAAAGACAGATATTCAGTAAAGAATTTGTTGAATTCAGATAATGATATTCGAATTTGTGTATCGAAATATCCTAGCAATTATCGGGTTTTAGATGGTTGTTGGATTGTCAGTATGCCAGCTCATTACTTTGTAAAGAAGTATCTTTATAGTGATGATCCTGAAATTGCTATTGATACAGAATTGGATGTTACTTCTCGTCATGATGTGTTTGATATTCTCAATAAGTTCATGAATCCTTACAATCTTCGAAATGACCATACAGTAGAAGATTTGAATGAACATTGGAATTTTACAATTTTGGATGCAGAAGATATTCAGCATATCATTGATGCATACCACAACTATCTTGAAGTTGTAAAAAATGAGGTAGATAAGCAGATTTGGAAACTTGCTAACGGTAAATAAGATATACTATGATATACAAGATGATTGAAGATGACAAATGGGAGTATCGTACACAAATTGTAACAGTGCATGATATTTCTTATGACCAAGTAGATAGTAAGCTAGATGGTGCTGATGGGTGGGAAGCATTTAGTGTAGAACACATGTATGATGATAAGTTTGTGGTATTTTTGAAGAGAAAATACAAAGAAGTAGAGAAGTAAAAATTATGACGTATCGTAATAATAATCCAGTTTTCATGTATCCAAAGGATCCAAAGAAAAGAATTTGGCTAACTAATTATGCAGGTATTGTTGATGCAGATTGGAAAGAAAAATGTTGTACTCCTATCATATTTCTTGATATTGATGGTGTATTGAATAGTGGTGATTGGGCAGAAGAATTGTACAAGAATCCAAATCCTAATTATCACAATTGGTGTGATCCTAAGACTGTTGATAGATTGATTGAATTTTTGCAATCAACAGGTTTCATGCTGGTATTGTCATCATCTTGGAGAAGGTCAGGTAATATCTATGAAACATTCAAATCTTTAGATAGCATACCATATTTGAATAAGATATCTCCTTATATCATAGGACAAACTTGCAGATTGAATTTAGGTAGAACAAATGGTAAGCGTTGGTGTCGTGGTGATGAAATCAAAGTATGGGTTGATGAGTTCAAACCAAGCTACTATATGATTGTCGATGATGATACTGATATGTTGATAGAGCAATTTCCAAGGCTTATACAAACAGATCCAGAACATGGATTGACAGATGATGACTTGGTTAAATTGAAAAATCAATTAGCATTAATATGCAATAAAGCTTGGAAAGAGAAATTTGACTTTTCTTTTGGTGACAGAATATTGATGTATAATTATACTACGAAATCTTATGAGTGATAAGACAATACGAAATTTTGCAATAATTTTCTTCACATCTTTGTTCATATATTTAGGGTACACAAGATGTATCATTGGTACCCAAACCAAAACCCAATGTATTGAACAAAGATTTAATTATGATCCTTATGTTGGTGAAACTCCTGTATACAACAATACATTGACTACATTTCAGGTGACTTATAAAGATGGAACAAAGAATAAAGTGAATGCTGCTTCTGTCATATATGGACAGACAAATGACAACATTTACTTTCTTGGAAACAATAGAGATACTCTATATATTATGCCTAAGATAAATGTAGAAGAAGTAAAGACTTTATCTAAATGATTTTGAAATTTCTTTAAACTTTTCTATATTAAATTTGTTCAAAGAACAAATCACTGATGCAATTCAGTTGCATTTTATATATGTCAAATAAAAATTAATAATTGTTATGATGAATAGAAAAGACATGGTTAAAGTTGCTGACGAAAGCGTTGAAGGTGCTAACATTTACAAGTCAAAGATTGGAATGCTTTATATAGAAGATTCTAATGGTTGTCTTCGAATTTTGAACCCAGAAGATTCTTTCCAAGGAAAATATTATCCTAAATACAGCAATATTGTTTTTGAAAGTAAAATAAGATGATTTGTCATCATGAATAAAAAAGATAAAGTTGAATGTGATGATATGTACAAACCTTGGCATGTTTTAAACAGAAGATTTCAATGGTTATCATCATATTATAAATCCTTAAATAAAGAAAAATGGTTAAAGAAAGTTTACAGCAAAAGTTGAATCGTCTTCTTAAGACAGAAGATGTTGTCAATTTCACTTTTAAGAAGAAGAATGGTGAGCTTAGACATGCTCGTGGTACAAAAAAGATGGATAAAATCGAATCTATTGATGAAGGTGCCATTCCATCAGGTAAAGGTTCTCCAAAGACTGGTGTGATTGCCTACTTTGATTTAGATAAGTCAGCTTGGCGTTCATTCCAAGAGGAATCATTGGTTTCTGTTGAAACTCAGGAATCTGATGATATGTTCATTTAAAATTCATTTATTATGTACAGAGATAGTTTAAAAAATCATTTGAATGTAGGTGATGTTGTAGTTTATGGTGACCAAGAAACAAATACTCATCTTGGATATATCATGAAGCTTTGTCCTACTAAAGTAAAGATTCGTTCATTGATTCGTCAATTATATAGTGGGACAGATAATGATAATGGTCCTGTTCAAGTTTATGAATCTGGTACTTGTCTTAGATATGCAAAACAATTGACTAAAGTAACTATTCCACATCTTGAGATTGTATCTAGAGAAGGAGATTAAAATTTTAAATTAAATAGATTATGGGAAAGCAAAAGAGATCGGAAAATACATATCAGAAGATTAATACAATCTTCAAGCGTGATATAAACAATATTATCATGCCTTATGATAGTTTTACTCTTCCTGAGTTTGAATGGTTGAGAAATTGCAAGTTTGATGCTACTATCAAGATTGATGGTACAAACATGCGTATTGAAGTTTATCCACAGATTACAGATAAGCTTTGTAATGGTACTGTATCATTGTCATGTGGAATTGCTATTAAGGGTAAGACAGATAATGCTAATATTCCACCTATGCTTGATGACTTCATGTGGAAGACTTATGTTTCATCTGATGGTAAGAAGTTAGAAGGTAATGGTGATCTTGTAAGTAAGATTTTTAAAGCGTTTAGACTTCCAGAATCTTACATGTGTACAAGAGACTTTGAAACTGGATTGAATATTCAAGAGAATGTCGATTGGATGCTTGAACGTGGATATATTAAGAAGTGTGGTTGTCATACTCTCAATCAGAAGCCATTTGATGATCCAGATGCTGTTGTAGTTGATGACTACATGGTTGATGAAGAGAATTGTACATTACCTAAGATGTTTACTATCTATGGTGAAGGTTATGGTAAGAAGATTGGTAAGTCTGGTTGTCGATACCTTAAGGATAGTGTAAGCTTCAGAGCTTTTGATGTTAAGGTAACTAACCGTGATGGTTCTTCAGTTTATTTGAATATTCCACAGCGAGATGCTATTCTTGATGAGATTGGTATACCTAAGGTAATTAGTCTTGGTCAGTTTACCATTGATGAAGCTATTGATTATGTTAAGAAGGGTTTCAAGGATCCATTAGCAGAAGATGATAGCTATGTAGCAGAAGGTCTTGTATTGAAGACACCAGATGGATTGCTTCGTAAGAATGGTGATCGTATCATATTCAAGATCAAGCATGGTGACTTTGAAAAGTACTTGAACAAGTATGGAACATTAGATAAAGTTGAACAAATTCCTAATCCAAATTATTAAAGAGTTTATATGTTGAAAATTGTTAAGTTGAATCCAAACAAATTAAATTACATGAATCCAGATGGTTCTATGGTCTCAGTACCAAGACCATCTGCTATTCCATTCAATGTAATCAATATGAATAAGATTAAAGCAACAGGTTATGCCAATGGTATTACGATGGTGATATTCATGGATGAAAAGTTCAAGCCTGCTGATGAGATTCATTTCTTCAGAATGGTACCTAATGATATAGTAGAAGGTCTTATCAATGGTGTAGCAACCAAAGTAGATGAATTTCTTAAAAATGCATTAGATGGTGTTTATCCAGATTATGTTGAAGAGAATCGAAATTATTTTATGTAATTAAAAAAATGTTAAAATGGCACTAAAATTTTATGTTAGCTTACCTATGGCTTATCATCAGAAAACAGTAAGAAAGAGATATGATAAAGCTGTAGAAGAAATCAGAAAAGAATATCCAGATGCATTAATTTATGGTCCTACCAATATCAACGATTTTGATGAAAATGGTCTAGACCCTAATGCTCCTACACATCCTTGGTCTTGGCACTTAGGTGAAGATATTAAAGATTTGCTTGAATGTGATTATATCTATTTGTGTAAAGGATATAATGATTCTAAAGGTTGCCAAGTAGAACATAATGTTGCTAAAGCAATGAGAATGGTTATTTGGTATGCTTCAGATGCAGATCAGAAACTTGATCCAGAAGAATAAAATAAAAGGATGGCTTAATAGCCATCCTTGTTTGGTATATATGAAATAGATGAACCACATTCATTACATTTTACTATATAAGGGATATGTGCTCTTTTATTGATAGAATATTCTGTCAAATCTATTTCATTACCGCAATTGTTACATTTAATCTTCATCTTTGTCTAGTTCATTATCTATTTTGAAACAGATTTCTGCTTCTCTTTCAACATTTTCTTCAGAATCAGAACTATGCATACAGTTCTTCATATCATCTTTACCATATTTGTCTCTTACTTCATCTTTTACTTTCTTCAAGTCTTTTATAGGATCTTTACAATCTTTGTAAAGTTTGTAAGCAATACAGTTACCTGAACTCATATAATGGCAAAGATCATCATAAAAATCTTCCTTTTCATGCACTTTATAAAGGTCCCTTGCTTCATCCAAGTTCATCTTTATAGTCTTATAGTTAGTGATGTCCCAACCAGCATTTTCTAACATATCTTCAAAATCATCTTGAACATCTAAGAATTCTGGTTTGAGAATTGCGAAGCCATTGAATTTCTTCTGCATGGCTTCACAAATATAGTTGGTTAAGCTTTTCATTTACTTAGAATTCTTTAAGATACTTTTTAAGATTTTTAATATCTTCCTTTCTGAATTTTTCATTTGGTACAAGATCGAATCCCCAAGAACATGTACCTTTATCTAATATTTCTTTAATGTCTTTACCGTCCTTTTCACTGTCAATAAGATCTTTATTGTAAAGAACATAATATTTTACAGATTTGCCACGATACTTACTGTTTGTCTTTATAATAGCAATACCTGTCTTATCAAACTTCATACCATTGTAAAATTCTGTCTCACTATCAGTATTACCCTTGACTTTAATGCTACTCTTAAGGACTTTAGCAATTTCTACCATGCCACGGATTTGAATACGATATCCATCAGTATCATAAGCAATACATAATGCCTTTTCACCTGGGTTGAAATTAAAGTCTTCTGATTGGCGTAATCCATCCTTATGTAAGAACATTCCATTTTTATTAGAACCATTAGTTTGGAATTGTTCTGTTATGTTATTTATGCTTTCATAAATGTAATTAGTTAAACTTTTCATTTTTGTATAAGTATTCTTGTATGTTTTTTCTGTTGGTGGTCAACATTTCCTTCTATGCTGTATCTCACATCTATATTATAATAACCAGAAACATTTTTAGAAGCTTCATCATATAAGCTAAGTATCATAGCATTAGAATTAGAAGTTATAGATGGCTTGTTCTTATTTAACAATGATAAATTCTTTACTGACCATTTGGTTGTCTTATCTAATATGAATGGGAATTTCACATTATCAATAGTAGCAAATATCAAATCATCTTCTTTAAAATGATTGACTGGATATTTTTCTTCCAATACCATTCTATTTATTAAGAAAGTATCAGATGACCTATATTTTTTCATTACAATCTTTGTTTCATCATCCGGACAATATTCTATCTTGTCATGAGGATCAAGATCCATGTCACCAATAAGCTTGTCTTCTGTATCTTGTGATATGAGAACAGCAAACCAGTTAGTGTCATCATGCATAAGATAGAAGTCATAGTTGAATGTATTGTCATCTCCTATAGTGAACTTTTCTGTACCATCATTATTAAAGAACATTCTATAAAGTTCTGCTAGTTCAGAAGGTTGTTCCCAATGATTTGGAGAATACCACTTAGTATCATATATCTTACTATTGTACTTTAGTTTTGATATTTTACTTATGTTCAAACCAAGTCTCTTTCTTTTTTCTAAATCATTCATCTTATACAGATACAAATCATAGATATGTATTCTGTTCAGATATTTCTTGTTGTTAGAAGTAGATACGGTCTGTTGCATGCTACTGATAAGTGAATCTATAGACTTCTTTACATTTTCTGAAGTAATTTCTTGCTTCATGTTCATATCCACTTCATCATTCTTAGGAGTAGAATCATAATCTGTCTTTACATTATCTCCTCTGAATTTACATTCTGATTTCCAAGGACAGTTGCATTCCATATTGCATACTGAATCTGAACTGTTATTCCAGATAGGGATAGCAATATCTTGATATATTCTAGGTATACCAGACAAGGTATATCCACCAAATTCATACGTTCTTCCATTTGGTAACTTTATTTCACCTGTGGTAGCCAATCTTATTGTTACTGTTGACTTGTGTCTCAGATGTTCATCTATATAGAAAAGCTTCCATTTGTCAGAAGTAGCATCCCAATCAATATTTCCTTGCTTATTGTAAGCTGGATCACCTAACCCTATATCTTTCTTCATCATTATCAAATCATTGTTTGATATTGTATATTCATGAAGATTTACACATTCATTAGGTTTTGTCGTACTCAGATCTTTTAAGTCTAATCTTATCTTAGCATAGTATTCATTGTTAGAGTCTACATCAAACAATACATCTACATAGAATTTGCTTAAAGAATATCCTTGATTGTCAGGTATATTAAGTCCATTATTGAACATGAATATTGGGATAACAGAATTTCCTTTCTTATATATTAATTTACTGTTCTTTACTCCTAAATTGTATATATAGCATTTAGAAGCAATATAGTTGCAGAAATTGTTCATTGTATTAGTAGAAGCATTATTAGAATCACTATCTGAAATATCAGAAGAAGCATTGTCTATCATATACTTCAACTTGTCAAAGAATCTTATGTCATTCACTTCTGCTAATCCTGGAAGATACATATAAGAATTGAAGTTTACTGAATCATCTTCTATAGACTTTATTTGAGAAAACAATGATTTGTCTGTTGTATACAAATTTATGTTTGCTTTCTCTGATTCTGTCATTCCATCAAACTCTGGATCATTAGGATCTCTATATCCTTCTTCTCCTGGTTTAAGTTCTTTTACTTCTGTATAATTGAAATATTTGTATTCTAAAGTACCTACTTTCAATTGGAACTCTGGTGCTTTCAATATGAAGTCATAATAATACCAGTTGCCATTGCAGTTTACTGACAATCTGTATTTCTTATCTATCCAGTAAGTCATATTGAATGACTTTACTAATGACTTTGGTATCATTATGAAGTTCTTATAAGCAACATCACCTTTTCTTTGAAAGAAATTGAATGATGAACTATATATCTTCTTACCACTCTTACTGAGCACTAAGGTAACATCAAAGAAATCTTCATCTTCATCAGACAAGAACCAAATAGGTATTTTAGCGCAGATATCATTAATATATATTGTAGGATTTTCTGTTGTCTTTCCTAATGTTTCAGAATTTGAAAACTCATTATAGCATTCATCAAAGTAAGATTCTTGGTTGTATATGTATATTATATCAGATCCTTGAAATCTTACTGAAGTATGTGTACTTCCAATCCAAGTAGGAGTTTCTGTTACATGAATGCTAGGGCTTACTATATATTTGATGTCATTCATCCAGCAATGTTGCTTCATACTAGATGATATAGTTGTCATTATAGGTAAGAAGTACTTCTTCCAGTAATATTCTACCATAGACATCTTTATGTACATGTCTTCTAATCTCCAGTTATAGTAAGGTCTCCAGAATTTTATGTCTTGTTCATCAAACTTATCATAAACCATCTTGTCAAACAAGTTTTCTGAAATAGGCTTACCTTCTCCTATAAGCTCTTCTGTCCAATACTGTTTGTCTAAAACTTCTGTGTATCTGTCTATATCCATCCATATAGAATAAGCAGAAGCTTTTCTGAAATGTTGCCAAGACCAAAGATTATCAGACAAAGTATCAAAATTGTCTTGTATATATTGCTCTAAGAATTGGTTGTCGGTTTGATTGAGTCCTCTTATAGTGATATGATTTCCATAGCCAAACCAATCAAGAGAATCTTTAGCTGATTCATAGTTTCCACATTCCCCTTTGATATGCATATAATTCAGAAGAAGTTCCTTCAACTTATGAGAATATTCTTCTTCATCTATATTGTCAGATTTTACATCAGTAAAGTATATTGACTTCATCAGATCTTTAGGAATATTTATTCCCATATTCTTACCATTTATGATAAGCTCACTGTTTTCCATGTGGAATTCTGCTCCTATAGTATAAGGGCACCAGTTATTAGATATGTTGATGAGGATATTAGTTAACCAAGTAGTTTCTTCTTGACTTAATGTAACAACATAAAATGTCGCTACTGATACTGTTGATTTTCTTCCTTCTACTTCTACATTATCTATTACTGTAAGGTCGTCTGTATAAAGTTCATTACAAAATTCACTTTCTTCTATGTTGAGAGGATCAAATATATTACTGTTGTTCTCTATACAATTCTGTATATATGCAGAGCTTAGCAACCAGAAATGTGTATCATCTTTACTGTCATTCTTGAGTTTTACAGTTATTTGGTCATTAGAATTCACTATGATTCTTACAGGCTTAATATAATATCTGTCTATACTAAGCTTGTGAGAAGTTGTATCTGAAGTGAACCAGTCTACATAATTTCCTATTTCATATTCATATCCTATTGGTTCATTTTGCCAATCCTTCAATGAGTATATATGTCCTGTATGATCGATGAATTCCATTGTTTAATAAGATGATATGTGCTTGAATTTTCTGATTGCTTCAACATGCTTGAACATGGTGATGAGTTGAATATCTATAAGTTGTAAGAAAGCTACTAATGTTGGGTTTCCTCTGAACAGAATAGGTGGAAGAACTCTTATCAGAATTCCATCCCTAGCATAGTCATATTTTTTCCTTCCAAGATTTGTTGATTTTTGATATCCTAGAAACTTATAATCTAAACTTTGCTTTATATCCATTTTAAATAGTATTAGTATTTATGAAGTAGTCAGCAGAATGGTTCTTCTGAATCCATTCATCTATCTTCTGCATTTCTTCATTAGCCATGTCTCTCCATATACTGTAATTTAAAGTAACTCCACCTGGTAGTTTGAATTCAAATGTACCAAGAATAGTAGCCATAGAACGTAAGCCAAGACAAACACAATATCTGAAGAAATAGTAGTTCTTGTACAAGTCTTGTATCTTAAGTCTCTTATATACATTGAGCATCAAATCAGAATGTCCAATAGCTCCTAGTACAACAAGGTCATTACTATAAGTATTGTAATTATATGTTACTGGAGTATTGAATATGTAGTCAAAAGTATCAAGTTCATATAATGCCGCTGTAACATCAGTCAATGTATATCCACCACCTGATCCATATACATCAGATAGGCTACCACCAACTCCAGATGCTATAGCTGAATTGTTCAGTATCATTCTTTCCAAAGAAAAGTCACCCATAACACCATAAGACCAACTATCTGTTGCTTTGTACAATCCATTTACAGAAAGGATTTGTGGTGGCAACTTAGCAATCATGTTAGCGCCACATTTTGTAAACTCCTTGAATGGAAGACAATACCAACGTTCTTCTATAGCTCCATCGCAATTTTCCCAGAAATATTGTGCTGCTTGCAATATCAATGGTGGAATAGCTGATGGTTGCATTGGTAAATTTATTGCACATGTCTGGGTTAATTCTTGAATGATTCTTTGTATGAACTGATAATCTATTTGATCCTCTATTTTTTGTTTTCTCTTATTATATTCTTCTATAGAAATTTCTTTCTGTATTAAAGGATTATTGCCTGGATTTATGTTTTGTATGCAACTCATTGAATTCAATCATTTAACTTATTTAAAAATTGAGTTAATAATTCATCTATAAAATCTTTTCCTTCTTGTAATGACCAAACTTCTTTAAAATTTAAATTATTTCTTTTAGCTGTTTCTCTTTTATTTACATCATATATAGTCCATGTCTTTATTGCATTTAAATAATATTTATGGCCATTTTTATATTTTGATTTCCATGATTCTAATTGATTTTTATCATCTACATTATTTTTGTTGTAAGGATGTTTACCATGGGTCCAATTTCCATTTAATTCAATAAAATAATTCAATTCTGGAATATAAAAATCACATTGCCATGGATATTTCTCTTTATCTCTATATTGTCTTTTTACTGTTGGAAATTTAGATTTTATATACAAGAAAAGATCTTCTTCCGGTTTAGAAGAATTAAATGAATTATGTTCTTTTAAATTTAAATTTCTATTATATTGAACCTTTTCAGAAGACATTATATCTGACATTTTTGTTTTCCAAATAGGAGATTTGGATATCCAATCAACATTATATTTTTCAATACATGTCTTTTTATATTTCGCTTTTATAACTTCTGATTTGAATGGGTGATCTACTCCATATTTTCTTAAAGAAGTTTCTATGGCAATTTTTCTTTTTTCTTTATCTTTTAATGGTGTTTCATATCCATATCTATTTAAACAAGTTTGCTTATATTTTTCTAATTTTTCTTTTGCATTATATGAACATTCATGGCAACAATATATAGTAAATGGTTTTTTAAATTTATTTGTAAAGACTACTTTATTTCCACAAGTTGGACATATTGGTCTTATTTCTATTTTAAGTCTCATTCTTAAAATTGTTTCTTGCCTAGATAAAGAATCATTATATCTATTATCCAAATAATCAGATATATTAGGATATTTACTTAATTTTCTAATTTTCCAATAATCATTTTTTCCATCTTTATTAGAAATAACTTTCAATATTATATTATCGTGATTTGTTTTAATATTTTCCATATTTATTAAAATAGAAATAATTAATTTATATTGTATGTTAAATAAGATTAATGTTAAATTTCACTTCAGGGACGTTTAAAATATAACAGGTTATAAATTATACTTACATCCAATATTCCGCCAATCTCGTGACCCAGGCGCTTTCCTAGGGAATCCTGTTTTTATTTATATATTCTGATTGTTTTAACGAGTGTATCCTACACCAAAATCATTTTGAAATAAGTTTATCTAATTTACTATTTTGATACAAGATAAGTAAAGTAATATAATGATTTTAAGATTTAGAATAATTGAAAGAATATTAGATGAGTAACAATTCAAATCCATTAAATATAGCACAATACCTCAAGAAGGTTGCGGAAAGCTATTCTGGAAAGACAGCAATGACTGATATTTATGAACAGTTTCGTTGTATGTCTAAAGAATATGAAGCATTCAATGAAGAAGATACAGATCAAGAAATATATTCTTCTGTAAACTTTAAAGAATGTTCTAAAGAAGAGCAAGACAGATATCTTGATTCTGTACTTAGCATGGTATCGTGTTTGATTACTAATTCTATTTATGATAAAGTAGGTATTGTACAGTCATGGAAAGATGTTTGGATGCTTACTCAGGATCCTATATATAAGAATGTTGAGAAAGCAAGCAGAAAAGTAGTTTTTTCTGTTTCATCAAACAATCGACCAATTGGTGAAAAGTCATTCTTTATGTGGAATGGAATCCAAATTATAGATATTGATATTAAGAATAAGAAGATTGCAAATGAACTGAAAATAAAGATTTTTGAAGATCTCAACAAATATCATTGGTTTTTAGGAGTTGCTAAGTCAGCATCTGGAAAATCACTTCATGTTTGGACAAAAATAACACCAATATCTTATACAGATGAAAATAAGAAAATTGAATATTTGTGTAACTTCAGACATAAGTACAGTTATTTGTATATTGTTCTCACCAAGTATATGAAAGAAATTGGATATACAAAGGATGATATATTTGACTGGATGGATATGGCGATGGCAAAACCACAGCAAGGTATCTTCATTACTTCAGATAGTAAAGCATTATTGTCTACCAATTTCATAGACTTACGACTTGATGCAAACTTTGAAACTGCATTTGATACTGGGTTGGAATCTATAGATTGGATATCACATCCAGATTTGAAGAATATCTTTGCTAAGTTGGAATGGTTCAATACAGAAAACAATCAGAAGAAAAGTGTAGATATAACAGCAGTTTCTGATATAAATGATGTTGATCCAAGCAAATGCATTCGTCGACATTATAAGCATGCACAACGTTGGCAACTTGCAAACACTCTTACTTCTCTTTATGGATATGATAAGGCATTACAGTATATGGTTGCTATTTGTGATGGTACTGATTATAAAGAGCTTAAAGGAGATGTTAAGACTGCAAGTATACACGATAAGCCAGTTTCTGTTTGGGCAATCAAACAGTTGAACAAATACCATGGATTCAATATTAAGATAGAAGATGACAATATCTATAAAGAAGAACAGAAGTCATTGACTACAAATGAAGAAGATGAAAAAATATTCAAGTCACCAACAGATGTATTGAATGATAAAGATGATAACTTAGTAAAGTTGCATTTGAATAAAGATCAGTATCTTTCTGATTTGAAGGATGATATTCTCAAGAATTTGAATCATATTACATTGTTGGAAGCAGGTGCTGGATATGGAAAGACTGAAATGATTAAGGCATTCAAAGCTAAGACACTTCTGATACTTCCATTTACTTCAACAATCAAAGCAAAAGTAGAAACATCATCTGTAACATCAGATTGGTTATATTACTATGGAAATAAAAAACCATCTTTAGAGGACTTGCTTTCAAACAAATCTATGTCAATGACAATAGATAAGTTTTCAAGATTGAATGTCATGGAACTTGATACTGCAGGATTTGAATATATAGTACTTGATGAGTCACATCTCATATTCACTTCTTCTTATCGAGATGTAATGGCTCCAACAATCCAGAGACTTGCTAATTGTAAAGCAAAAATAATCATGATGACTGGTACTCCAACTGGAGAAATGCTATTCTTTCCTGGTATCAAACATATCAAAGTTGAGAAAGATGACTATAGAGAGAAATCTTTTGAATTGAACATGTGCCCAACAAAAGTAGAACAAATGATTGAAATGGCTCATTCAATGGCAAAAGATATCAAAGATGGTAAGAAAATTCTATATCCAACAAATAAAGGAAATCTTTGGTATGATCAGCTTACAGGTCTTGTTCAGCAATATCTTGATGATATGAAGTTTGGAAGACAGATAAATTGTTTCTATTATAAGAAATCCAATTATGGTGAAGAATCTATGGATCTCATCAACTTTGACAAATCTATAGGAAATAATGATATTGTATTCTGTACAACTTACTTGTCAGTAGGTGTGGATATTTGTGATAAGTTCAGTTTCTCTGTTTATTTTAATGAACAATGGATTCCTCAGGATATTGAACAGTTTGCAAACAGACTTAGAAACAACAATCTGTATCTTAAGATGTTTCTTCCAAAGAAAGATTCTGTTGGAATGCCTATCAATTATTACTATACTCAACCATTAGATTTGAGTTTGAATCAAGGTGATTTGCTTTTAGCAAGAGATTTGATTAAGACATGTAATGATATGATAGAAAGAAACAATGAAGAATCAAAATACAATCCATTCATTCAGTCATTGCTTTCTACTAACAAATATCTTAAGTATGATGAAAATCAATGTAAGTATTTTATTGATGAGACAACATATAAGTTGAGTGTGTTTGAAGACAGATATGCTAGCTATATGAAGCAACTTCCAATGATGATTGAAGGTCTTCAATATTATGGATATGTTACAAATGTAATTGACCATGAAAAGGAGATTTCAGAAGACAGATTGGAATTCATTGAAGATTATCTTAAGTCATGCAGACACATGAGATTCAATCAAGTTACTGTTGAAACTTTGGATTTCTTGGATCATGTAAATGATGGAAATATTGATTTGTATCGGGAACTCATTTCTGGAAACTACAACATATTCAAAGATGATGAATATAGAGAGATGAGAGAAGACAATAACTTATATGTAAAGGATATTGAAATAATGGAAAGAAATGTTCCAATAGTATTGTCATTGTACAAAAACTACAACATAGATACTATCAAAGATATATATAAGTATTGTATTGACAAGAAGCAGAACAGAATAAATTTCAGTAAGCTAAACAGAATCAGAAAGTTTGTTTCAATAGAACAAAGCAGAAGAAAACGAAGACTTGATTTCCCTATCTTGAGATTTGTAAAAGATGCTCAGAAATGGGCTGATGATACAATGAAATGTACAAGAGAAGAAATAGATGAATGGTTGAAGGAATATGCATGTAAATATGCAAATTCTGTAAAGGATGTTGTAGTTGAAGATAAAGCATATCTTGAGAAGATTTATGATTTGACATGCAACTTATGGAAAATTGTAATTGACCAATCTAAACCGAAAAATGGAATCATAACAATAAGACCATTTGAAATGCTTTGGGATACTAAACAAGAAATAAATGAGATTTACCAGAACAACATTACTAAGCAGTTCTTCTTACAAGAACTTATAGAAAACATTAAGATAGAAGATGAAACTAAGAAAGAAGAAACATTAGAGGAATATGAATCTAAGTTACCAGAAAATCTTCCACACACTTCAAAATACAAATTAGAGCAAATTGAAAGTCAATTGAAGAATGTAATACATGATGGTTATGATTATAGTGATTATGCTTCAAAGGATGGAACAAATAAGAGATTTGTTGAGAAGATGGAGAATACTAATTCATTACGAGGTACGATCTTTGGTCAGAATTTGAACAAATCTGAAGATACTTCTTACATGAAGAAAATGGAAGAGAAAAATTTATTTGAGGATTGTCCATTTTAATTGAAATGGACACCTCTTTATTACTATATTAATATTATTATGGAAGATAAATGTTATTATTGTCCAAGAAATTTCTATTGTAATAAGAATGTTTGTGAAATAGAAATTAAAGAAAGAGAAAATCTCAATAAGAGAAAGAAACACGTATTTAAATTGTAAATGGAATATGATAAAATTATTACAAATTTATTAATAAGTAATAAAAATAAAATTAGAAATGGAATATTAAGAAAAATAAAATTAAAATATCCTAATATATTATCTTATTTAATAAAAAGATATGATGATTCGGAATCAATATCTGAAACTATAAGAAGAATTCAATATAATATAGAAAAAAGACCAGTTTGTAAAGTATGTGGTAAAAAGGTAAACTATATTTGTAATGGGAATTATAGAAATGTTTGTTCTTTTAAATGTGGAGAAATATATTGTAGAGAAAGAAGGTTTAAAACTATGATAGATAAATATGGTACACCATATCCTTATGAAAATAAAGATATAATGCGAAAAATGAGGGAAAATTTAAAAAATAAATATGGTGTTGATAATCCTTCTAAATTAGAAAATGTAAAAGAAAAGAAGAAAAATACATTTATAAAACATTATGGTGTAGATAATTATTTCAAAACTGAAAAATCAGTTAAAAGATCCCATACAAAAGAATGTATAAATAAACAATATTTGACAAAAATAAAAAATAATTCATTTGGAAAATCTAAACAGGAAGATACAATATATGAAAAAATAAAAGAAGTATATCCAGATGTTATAAGACAATATAAAGATAAAATAAGATATCCATATAATTGTGATTTTTATATTCCTGAGATAGATTTATTTATAGAATACCAGGGTTATTATACTCATGGTAAACATCCATTTAATATTAATAATGAAAATGATAAAGAATTAATGGAGAAATATATAAATAAATATGGTAATAACAATCAACAATATACTATATGGTGTGTAAAAGATGTAGAAAAAAGGAATACTGCAAAAAATAATAATTTAAATTATATTGAATTATTTAATTTTAAAAAATTAGATGAATTAATTGAAATAATAAAAAATAAAAACTATATTAAAAATATTAGTAATTTAGTAATTTAAAACAATATTAAAATGGGACATACATTAAAAATTTGGAATGAATTTGGAATTAAGTGTAAAACATCTTTTCATGCTGCTGGATTGGATTTCTTTGTACCAAGATTAAATGGTATGGCGCCAGATAAGAAAAGAGCGGCGTATTTTGCTTTTCAGAAGTCATTTGATATTTCTGAAGTTGATATGGGTAAGCTTTGTAATGAAGCTAAGCGTATCTTAATAGAGAAAATAGGAGACCCTGTAAGAGCAGATGAAAATTCACTTGATACTGTGCATTTATTTTTGGCATTAGATAGTGTAATGACTAGAAATAAACATAATACAATGCTAGAAAAGTTAGCAGATTTTTGCGATCATCGTCTTGTTTATGATAAGAAAGAAGATAAAGTAGGTCTTTGGCTAGATTTCGGAGATCAACTTAAAATTAATTCTGGTATTCATGAAGTATTACCGCTTAATTATGCTGGTGTATTCTTAAATAAGTCTGGTAAAGGTAATGAAGGTTTTGATGTCCGGTCTCAGGTGGTGGATGATGATTATGTTGGATGTGTACATCTTTCTATTTCTTTTACAAAAGATAAGAAGAGTCCAATGGTTTGGTGTGGCGACAAGGTTATTCAGCAGCTTATTCTTCCTATTTGGCAGGTATCTGATATTGATGAACTTTCTGAAGATGACTATAGAGAGTTGATGAAAGATTCCGAACGTGGAGAAAATGGATTTGGTTCACAAGATCATAAGAAGTAGAATATGGGAACAACAGATTTCAACAATGTCGATATCGACATGAAAGATATGAAAGATAAGATGAAGGAATTGGACAAATGTATTGGTATGATGTATTATACATATCATGAATGCCCAATTCCAGATGATGATAAGTTGCTAAACTGGTCATTCAATCTCATTAAGCATCTTGAAGCAGCTAAACCATATATTGCACAACATTGCACTATTAGAAATACTTATCATGATTTCAACATGCAATTAGTAAAGTATGTTATGCCAATATATGAAGTATTGCAGAGATGTTATGACAATATGCCATGTCACATGAATGGTTCTGAACATCATGTTTATCTTTATAACCAATTAGAAAGCTTGAAAAAATTACTTTTTGATAAAGATGAATGTAGATTGATTAAGAAAAAGAAATAAAATTGATTGCTGTTTTTGTTTTACAATTTTTAATTAAGATTAAGTAAAACAGAAACAGCAATTTATGTTATCATTTCCAAGTACATTAAATAAAGGTGGTTCTCATCTCATTACGCCACAACAATCTAATTCTTTGAAAGATGTATTGAACAATTCATTAAGATCTGCATTTAATGCCGCAGTATCAAAAGCAACATCTGGACAAGGTTATGATACTGATGGTATAAGATATAATGAAGATAGGGACACTTCTTCACTGATAGATGATTTAGATTTCTCTTCACATCCAACAGTAAAATATGAATCAAATATGTTGGCACCTCCTGCTAACAAAAACAATGAAACAAATAAGCAAGCTGTAATTTGGACACCTACTCACATGAATAACCAGATATTCCAAGTGGTGAACAATTACAGATGTTTCTTATCTGGTATGCTTATAGAAACAGGAAATGATGGTGAAAAACAAGGTACTAATGGAAAGTGGTATAAGACATATAATTTTAAAGGTGACTTGACTCCATCTTTGTTCAATCCTTATCATGCTTTGCCAGTATATGGAATAATGGAAAACGTTCCATTGATGGATGGTACATTTCTTTCTAAACATGACAAAGCTGAAATAGCTAAACTGGATGATTGTTCTATAAGAGAGTTGGTGAATCTAAGTTCTGTAAGAAAGTCTATACTTGGTAATGCAAGATACAGATATGCAGATTTCATGTATTGTAAAGATCTTGGAAAGATTTCTAACAACCACATGATAACGTTGCGTAAATTTGCTATTCCGGTTGGTGACAACATATTCAGATCAACAGTGGCAAAAACAGCTGGTGAAGGTAAAGATGATCCAATGTCTTCTATTGGTGATGTTGGAAGAATGATTACTTGGTTTGATACAGATGACAATAAGCTTAGTGATATCATGTCTTATGAATATGAAGCTTCTTGGAAAAAACTTGATGCTAAGATACAACAGTTGGATTCACAAGAAGATGATGAAGGTAGAGGTATAGCTGGTAAAATCATAAACAACTTAAGTCCTGGTTATAACTTACAATCTGCACATGGTATCAATTCAGGTGGTTTGCTTGGTCAATTGATGAACAGTATGGGTATAGGTGCAAATACACATGAATATCAGCATAATGATGTTGCATTAGGTAGAAACTATGACAACAACAAAGTGTATACTCCAAGAGATACTATTCAAGATACCCACATATATGAAGGTAAGCTTACATTCAAACATGAATTTACTTTGAATTTCTCTTATAAGTTGAGAGCTTATGACAACATCAACCCTAAGTCTGCTTTCTTAGATTTGCTTGGTAACATCCTAACCGTCACATATAGAAAAGGAACATTCTGGGGAGGAAAGAGTGAAATATTAGGAGCTAAACCTAATAAAGCAGGATGGCAAAAATACAATAATGTATTGAAGGGATTGTCAGATGCTGGTGGTGACTTATGGAAAAACATATTTCATCTTGAAGGAGCTAATACTGATGGATTATTAGGTGCTCTATCTCAATTTGGTAGTTCTTTACTTGATATAGTAAAAGGAGCTGGAATGGATATAGGAGGAGCAGCTTCTAGTGCAATGCAAACTGCCAAAGATTTCTTATCTGGTAATATTACAGCTGGTGAAGTAATGGGTAAAGTAAAAACTAGCGTACAAGCTGGTGCACAAAAAGCAGCAGATTTGAATCTTGGTCAAGTAATGATGGGTTCTATAAAGAACAAATTAGGTCGTCCAGCATTATATGCTTTTGACTCATTGCTTACTGGAGCTAAAGTAGGTCTTTGGCATGTAACTATAGGTAATCCAAAAAATCCTATTGCAACATTTGGAAATCTGATAATGACAAATGCAAAAATAACTCATAGTGGTCCATTAGGATTTGATGATTTCCCAACTGACTTACATGTATCTGTAACACTAAAGCATGCCATGTCAAGGGATGCTACAGAAATATCTAAGATGTATACTAAGGGTCAGAATGGAATATACTTTTCATTATGTTCTCCTTTCAATACTATAGAATTTAATGATGGAGAAAAAGCTCGATCAAACATAAGTTTGGAAACCCCACCAGCAACACCTCCTAAAGGTCAAGTAAATGATGTAACAAAGAAACAAAACCAAAACAAAGAAAACCAGAAGAATGCAGATAATGAAAAGAAAGATGATGATAAAGATTTGATGGATGATGAGATAAATAATAGTAAAAAAGATAAACCTTTAGATTTGATTCCTGGTAAAGCAAATACAGCATTTGATAGTCCATCAACTACTCAATATACTAGATTTGCTTGGAGTGGTTGTGATACTGAAGAATATATAACATCTAAAGATGAAATGCGTTAACCATTATTTCTATATTTTATTAGAATAAAAACATAGAATAAGACTGCAATAAAGAATGAAAAGAGTATTATATATTGGTTTAAATGGTTATGCTGGATCTGGAAAAGATACAGTTGCAAAGATGTTGTCACATATTTTGAATTATTCATTTTCAGATAAAGAAAGTGCATGGGATAGTTTTAAGAGAAATTTCAATCCAGAAGAAACAGCAACATTTCCTCCTGATAAGATGTATAATAAGTGTATGTGTATTGCTTTTGCTGACCAATTGAAGGAGTTGTGTGCTAACATGTTCCAAGTGAATGTTGAGTATTTCTATACATCAAAAGCCAATTCTTGGATTTGTATCAATAAAGGATTTGAATTTACTAAAGAGAAACCAGATCCTAAGCATATCATAACTGCTCAAGATTATTATGTGAATACAAGCATGTATCAGGAATCTGATGATAAATTCTATATGTCATTAAGAGAAATTCTTGTTTATGTTGGTACTTATGTATTGCAGAATTCTATTTCTAAAAGAATATTTACAAATGTTGTAGAAAAGAAAATCAACCAAAGAACGAATCTTGAGTATGCTATCTGTACTGATGTACGATTCTTACATGAATTTGATTTTATCAGAACACATCAAGGTGTAATGATAAATATTGTCAGGGATGGAATTACACAGTTGAATAATGTTGCTGAACATGATTTGGATGATGAAGAAAATTTTGATTTCACTATAGAAAATAATTCTGATTATGAATCTTTGTTCTATCAAGTTTGGGACATGATAAATGAAAATGTAAGATTCAAAAATATAACTATCAATTTATATTCTCATGATTGCTCTGATAATTTCATGGTTTTAGATGAGTTACCGGTTAAAGATACATATAGAAATCATGGTTATATTTGGTATCTTGTTTCAGAATATGGAGCATCAAGAGTAGCACATGATAATGGGCAGATAGTTTTCATAGACCCATCAGGTGGTCCAATGATAGAGGTTGGAACATTATTGAATCAATATTCAGATATAAGCAATATATTGAATGAATATCATAAAGTAAAGAAAATATGGTTTGACACTATTACAGGTAGACCTATGATAGAAACAGAAAAACCTTAAAAAGACTTCAGGTTTACTATGTGGAATATTTTTATTAAATTAAAGATATTCCACATTTCATTTATATATCATGTTTGAATTCTTCACTAAAATGATTGAGGAATTTGGCGGCCTAGGATTAGCTATACTGGTCTTAGGTGGCTTGCTATATTTCTTGATATCTCGTTCTGATAAAAAGGCAGAAAAGTCCATAGCAGATTTATCTGAAAACATATCTACTACATTAGCTAACCAAAATAAAGATTTGCTAAATACATTGACTTCATCAAATAATCAAATGCAAGCTAATCTGATCAATTTGATAGAAAAAACTATGAATCTTAGAGATCAGAATGTTGTAAAATTACATAATGCTAGTATGAACCATAGAATGGATATATCTGACAAAATGCAAAAAATGTTATTTGAAATGATGAATTTCTATCATGCTAGAAGATGTGGAGTAATGGAATTCCATAATAGTACAAGTAATTTGAACAATCTAAGTTTCTTATGGTATGATTTGTCTTATGAAAATATGCAAAGAAATGTCACACCTATATCAGGGCAAGTAAAAAATCTTCAACTTTCAATACTTTCTCCTGTTATGTCAGACCTTATAAATAATGACGGTATTGTAGTATATAGAAGTTCTGAAATTAAAAAACTAGAACAAAGATCACCTGTATTGTATGACCATTTGAAAAACAAACTTAATGCTAGCAATATGATTTATGCTGGACTTTATAGTTGTGACAATAATTTAATAGGAATTGTATTTTTGGAATACAATGACTTTTTCAAATATCCAGAAGATATAATAGATTTGCATGATATAAAAGAAAGAGCTAGTGGAATATCACAGTTGCTTGAATTCAAAAGTATGGTTTAACAATTGCTTATGGGTTTGCTTGATACATTAAAGACTTTGGTAGAGGATACTCCGGAAAGTAAAAAACCTAAACAAACAAATAAGAACAAGTCTTCTGATAGTACTGCTAAGTCAAATAAGGCTGAATTAGATAAAGTAAAGAAAGATGCATATACACCTAATGGTATAGATCCATCTGTTAGTGAACCACAATGGGTATTAGCAGATGAAGAAGATGGAACTCATGAATTGATGAAGAACCTTACATGGGCACGAAATCAGCTTGGTAAAGAGATACTTGAATCATTTTTAGAGTATGATGAAAGAAACATTAAGGGTGGACATGAATATCATAATTTGTTAGAAGAAGAATTTGATGTCAACCAAGACCTTTCTTTAAAATATGATAATGAAGCTTATTGTGAAGAAGAGAAAAACTACCAAGAAAATAAAGTTGGGGCCACTAATTGGGTGGATCCAGATAAATCTATAGGTGATCTTGTTGTTGAATGGATGAAGACTGGACACTTCACTGGATCATCTGATTTAGGTTCTTTTGGCTTGGATTTTTCTGGCGGTGTTGTCGGAAACTGGGATTTAGGAAAATCTATCAATCATTTAGTAAGTGCTTCTCATGAAAAGTCCACACACAGATGTGCTAGATATGTGAGAGAAGCTATAGAAGCTGGTGGACTTTCTTTAGTTGGTCATCCGGAAAATGCCATAGAATATGTAAAATTTCTACCATCGGTTGGATTCAAACATATAAAGCTTATAAAATATGATGGACCTTATAAGACATATATGAGAGAAGCAATGCCTGGTGATATAGCCGTTATGGCAAATCCAAAAGGAGGAGCTGGACATATATGTATGTATACAGGTAAACAGTGGATATCAGATTTCAGACAACCAAGAGCTTGGGTATATGGAGGACAATGTGGTCTTCTATATATATTTAGATATACAGCAATTACACAAGGAATAAAAATGGGAAATCTTTCAGCAGGAGCATCTGGTGTAAGCCAAGAAATGTTCAACGCAATATGTCATTTTGAAACTGGACATAGTTATGGTTATCAAATGACACCTAAGGATTTGAATGGATATGGACATGACAAAGGACATAAGACTTATGGTTATGGTTTGTTAGTTCATCCAAATGGAAAATACATGGATCAGATAAAACCAAGGTGGACTCAGCGAGAATTAGAGGCATTATATGTTACTCATGTTCAACAGTTCAGTTCTAAAGTCAGAAATTGGGCTAGTTCTCATGGTTTGCAATTAGCACAAAATCAAATAGATGCATTGACTTGTGCTACATTCAATTTTGGTCCTGGATTCTTGACACTATCTAGATATAAAGTATGTGCTTTAATAGCAAGTCATGCACCTATGAGGACTATTTGGGCTACTTGGTCAACATTGTCAGATCATAGAGGATTAGCTGGTTTGAAGAAACGTCGTAGATGGGAAGCAAACTGGTATATTGGAAAGAAAACACCTCTCCCATAAAATTTAGTTATATGCAATATTATGGATTTCAATAGTTGTATGCCTGCCCAAGAAGTATTGTTGACAATGGCTATTAATGATATGTCATCAATATCTATACTTGGGTGTGATGATATAAAATATGACACCTCTTGTTTAGAAGTGGCATGGAGTTATGATGGTATCAATTGGTCATGCTTTGCTTCTTATAATGATGCAGAAAAGGTATTAGTTGATAGTCCATCTGATTTCTATATAAAGTTTAAAGTAAATGGTATTGTTAATGATGTAAAAGATGGTGATGAAAGTGTAGACTATACTACATCGATTGCCTCTGGCATCTCATCACCATCTTGTGAATCATCTAGCAAATACAATCCTTATGCCGGTCTTACTTCTGCTATAGCTTTACAACAATCATTGTCGGATAGTGTTGCTTGTATGATTGGTATACCTATATATTATTTCAAACTTAAACCTGATTCTGGTTCTAAAGATATCACATTCAAAGAATATACTCTTATGAATGTAGAATCAGTAAAGCAGATAAAGCTTATAGTAAATGAAGGTCAGATGCCAAGCAGCAAACCAGAATTTTCTGATTTTGGATTAGATTGGCAAACTGATTGGGAAACTGAGATAAGCAAGACGATGTTTGCTACAGCTTTTGGAATTACTGCTCAACCAATGGAAGGTGATTTGATATATGTTCCAATGATGAAGAGAATGTGGATGGTCAATGAATCTTATGAAGAAAAGAATGGTTCATTGATGTGGAACAATACCACATTCAAATTGTCATTAGTAAAATATCAAGAAAAAGGTTCTGTTGATTTAGGAGATTTTGATTCTACTATAGATAGCTTGGTAAAGACAAAGTATGAAGATTTGTTTGGTGATAAAGAAGGATTAGATAGTGGAGAAGAAACAACGGAAGCACCAACATATTCTGGAAACGGTATGTATCCTGTATATGAATCTGATTCCTGTAGGAAGTATGTTACTTCAGAAGGTACAAACTTTGTGGATACAAATATCTATCAAAGAGGAACATTGATAAGTGACAGATGTTACAAATTTGATCCATCACTTCTATATCAGTTTAAGAATAAGATAGTATATCAAAGAAAATATTGTGGAGATGAAGGTAGTACAAGCATTATTGTTGGTTTGAATGGAATGTATGATTATGATTCTGAACTCATAAAGATAGGCCATATCATATTGAGATTGAAAATGACAAACAGAAGAATCAAAGTAAGCTTAGATAATGTAGAAGATTGTTCTGTATACTTACCTAAGCAAGATGCCAATATTACTGACAATCATTATTTCATATATTTAAGATGGTCTAAATCTAGAAATGTAGTGGAATTAGGAGTATCAGAATATTCTTACAATGAAAATGTTCCTCTATATAAGCTACAACCAGCACATTACAAGTTTAACTTAGATAATTTGACAGCGCATAAAGTAGCAAAGTGGAATATAGAAATGGTAGAAGATGAAAAGCAAGATGTAATGATAAATGGTTTACCTGGAACAGTTACTAACTTCAAACTTTTTGATTCTTATATAGATAATGTATCAGAACTACTGCAACAGTATCCTACAAGTCAGCATCTTATGATAAATGATACAGCTAGAAAGATAATAGATATGCAAGGAAGTGGAAGTGCATAATTTTTAAAAAATCCTATAAAAATTTGAAATTAAATTATTCTTTTCTATTTTATCTTTGAACAAAAAATAATAATTATGGGACAGTTTAGAGATATGTTTATGAATATCAAAGGTGCAGTAACAGATAATTTGGGAAATATTGTAGTTCCAGGTGAACTTGTAGGTTTCCGTAAGACAATTGCTGGAAATGGAGTATTCATCTATGGTAAATATGATTATCTTGAGGATGGTAAGCTGCATATCATTACTTTTGGATTCAAGACTGATTTACTTAATGATCCAGAAGAATTGAAAAAGAAAATAAAAGGAGAATATAGAATCAAAGAGAATTCTAAGTTCTATAAAGTAGTTAAGAAAACTGATTAATCCAATTTATTTTTAATCAAATATATTTTATGTAGAATTTGAATGAGTAAAACTGGATGGAAAAAGGTTGATAAAGAAAATCCTGAATGGAATGACATTGATACAATGTTGAATGAGTCTGATCCAGTTTTGACTGATGATCCAGATGAAGAGCTTGAAATGCCTAAGCTTGATCTTGACTTGGAAAAAGTAGAATCTGAATCAGCAACACAAGCTCAGTTCATAGTAGAACGTCTTTCGGGATATTATTTTGATGCAAAGTATGTTGATGAACATCCTTATATTGTTTGTAAGATACAAACAGAAATGCAAAGTATAAGGAGACTTCTCAAGATGCTCACAATAAATGAGAAAGCTCAGGATAGCATCATAATGGCCATAGCATTGTCCATGTCAAAGTCAACATTATATCAGTCTCTTACATCATTACAAAATTCTACTTTATCTATACAAAAGCAACTTGATGATGTTGTTACTAAACTAGAAGATATATTCAGAATGATGCAAGAGGAATGCCAAAAATCATTCGAGGAAAAAGATAAAGAAGATGATGGTAATGGTAAGATGGTAATAAAAGGTTCTAGAGAGTTTATTGAAGAAATGACAGCACGCTTAAATCAAAGAAAATACACAACCACAACTACTAATAAAACTAATGAAGGTCAAGCAACAGCTTGACCTTTTGTTTATTAATTTATATGCATGTCCAAATCTCTCTTATCTTATTGAATTCATTATAAGGAAGTGTCCAATATCCGTTTCTTCCATAGCTTCTACCCCAACTGTTTCTGATAATGAAACCATTCTTATCATATCCAACAACTGCAACACAATGACTTCCTTCTAACTCTGCTCCATTCCAAAAGTCATTTCTTGAACTATCATATACAGGTAATGCTATCAATACTGGCCCATTGCATAATATTGCTTGCTTCAATATTTGTTCACTTCCTATCATTGCAAAGTCATGTATCTTAATAGTTCCAACATTTGATTTGATACCGTGTGTTCTTGCTAATGACAATGCTTCTTTGATAGACATACCATTATCATGACCCTTATTTGATCTTGCATTATATATTTGCTTCAAATCAATATTGTTGTCTTTCTTTGAAGTCTTCAACTTCATATCAGTAATCCAATTCAAAAAGCATGCAAGAGCATGGGTGACACACATGTTTGTAGAACCTTGATCTGTTATTGGGCTAAGATAATTTACAAAGCTATATTCATCAGGAATCTTATTAGTTAAATTCTTAGTGATCTTCTTATCATGAGCATCAATTTTCGATGCATTGCAACCTAACATTCTCATGATTATTAATAAAGTATATATAGTTAAAAATTAGATGAAAAGAAATCTCACACAAATGCAAGCCACGGTAATCACTTGGATGATAATGATTGCTATGATATTGTCATTCTTCTTCATGTCTTGTAGTTCACCAAAGCAAGTTGACAATACAACAATGCAATATGAACTTGATACATTAGTTGACAGACATTTTATAGATAGTGTATGTGTCGCAGATACATTAGCAAGATATCCTGTAGAATGGATATACTCACCAATGAGAGGATATGATACAAAGAAAGACATATCAACTTATGGGTGGATGAAGTCAAGCAACTGGACATTTTATAGAATAATCAAATATGAAGATGGCACTTATAGGTTAACAAAAAGAACTATACGATAATAAAAATTCTCCAGGATGGCGCCTGGGTCACACAGGGAGCGGAAAAGTATTTAAGAGTATAAATTATAACCTAAGAAAATTTTCTACTTCCTGTGTGACTTTTTGTTTAAATAAAATTTGAAATTTCCTATCATTATTCTATTTTATACTCGAACAAAAAAAAATAATAATTAATAACATCACTGAAGTGATATTAAGAACTGAAGTTATGAGTTATACATATAAATACGTACATTACGCAGTAACAGTAGATAATGTAATCTTCAATTTGAAGGATCCAAATAATCCTAAGGTGTTGCTCATCACTCGTAAGAATGAACCATTCAAAGGAAAGTTAGCACTTCCTGGTGGATTCTTAGATCCAGATGACAGATCTGCAATGTCCGCTGCTATCCGTGAACTTAAGGAAGAGACAAACTTAAGCTTGAGTTATATGTTTCAAGTTTGTGCTCTTACTAAAGAAGGAAGAGATCCACGAGAGAGATGCATTTCTATTGTATATGCAGATACTGTTCATGATGATTTTGAAGGTCTGATTAAGGCGCAAGATGATGCATCAACAGTACAATGGGTATCATTAGTAGGTCTAAGAAAAGATGATTTAGCATTTGATCATGCTACTGCTATCTGGAAATCTATCCAAGAATTGTTTGATGATGAGTCAAATTGCATTTCATTGTTTGATATCAAAGAAGAACAGTATCAACACACAAAGATGCTTCTTGATACAATAAAATTCAATTTAGGCCAAACTTTTTTACCAATATTTTGAAATTTTAGAAGTTGTTTCTATATGTTAGAACTTCATACTTCAGTTCAGCTAAAGTTAACTAAAGTTAACAGGAAATAAAAGTTTGAATTTTAATTCAACTTTTCTATATTAGATATGTTAATTTAATAATGAACATTTAAAAATTTTTATGATTATGATGAATTCAAATACAGTAAACAATTTCAACTTAAGTGCTCCAACTTCTATTGCATTCCGTTTCTTACAGGTACACAACCAGTTAGAGCACAACATGAAGAACTTGACAAATGAAGCTCTCAAAAGTGTAATTTATGAGATTGTTTGTAAGATTTATAAGTCTTATGTAAACATGGGTTACAAAGAAGAGAACACTCCACAGTATCTTGATATTGCAGATACATTGTTTGAATACATTACTAATCAGAAAGTTTTCTTAAATCAATTAGTAGATGTATTAGATAAGAATCATCATGACTATGACATTATGAAGTATTGTGCTTTAGTTCTGAGTTCTACTGAGTACATTCTTGGAACTGATACTCTTGATGAACCAGAAGACTAATTTAATATTAAATGACATGACTGTAAAAGAAACTTTAGATGTAATATCTGAATTGATTGATTGCCAGATATTAGATGGATTTGCATTTACCACAGTAAAATATCTACATACAGATGAAAATGCTGTTATCTTATCTGATCTTGCCACTGATGTTCGCGATTGGGTTAATAATGGTCATGAAGATGCAACTCCTGAAGAAGTAGCAAAAGAATGGTGTATGGCTCCAGTCACATTTAAGGATTTTATTGAGAATTTCCAAAAAGTAAACTGGAAGGATATATTTATTTTTATTTAAATTTTATTTGTACATAAATGAAGACATTAGTAGAAATTCTTGAAGGAAAATCAATCAAGCTTTCTCAAGCATATAACAGATTAGCAGGTATGGATCCTAAGCAAAAACTTGGATTCTATGATGAGTACTCAGATCCTAAGAAAGAATATACAGTAGAAACATTCAGAAATGACCTTAGAGGTGTCATTGACATTGTTGGTGATGTTGATATCAATGAAATCACCAATAAGGAAGCTAAGAAGTACCTTATTAATTTGATGAATAAATAAATCGAAAAATGTTTGATGTTTCTTAAATTACCAGAAAAGATATCACAAACAAAAAGATCACATTACAATAAGAACAAACATAGCAAAATTGCGTTTTCTTCTAAAGAGGACGCAATTTTATTTTTATATAAACAAAAGAATGATGACTTAGAACCATATTATTGTAATTATTGCAATAAGTGGCATGTCGGACATAAAAATAAAAATCAAACTAAATAACATATAGATATGAAATCTCTTAATGAATTCTTAATAAAAGAAGAAAAATCAATGATACAATTGGCTGATGCTGTAGACAAGTTAAATGAACTTGGTAAAAAGAGCATTCCAGCTAAGAGAGATCGGGATGACAAACAATATACAGCTGATGAGTTAGCTAATGACTTGCAAGTTGTTATTGACTTATGTGGTAATATTGATATTGATGACTTAATTGGTATTAAAGTAAAGAATTATTTAAAAACATTGTTTAAATAAAAAGAATGAGGAAGACTTAAGTCTTCCTCATTTTGTATTGCTTCTCAATATATCTTTTACTTTATTCAAAACTGTCTTATTAGGACAATCTTCTCCTGCTCTGTTCATATAGAATACAAGTCTTTTCATTGCTTGACCTTCTGAATCTGAAGCATCTAACAATATTTGAGCTATTTCTCTAGGGTTTGTTTTAGTAAACAAACCATCAGGTGGATCCCATTTACCTTCTATATCAGATAGCTTTTCATTTACAAATTCACTTAATTTTTTCATATTGTATTTTATTTAAATAAATCTTGTTCTTCAAAAGCAAGTGCTGTCTTGGCAGTCTTTTCTTTCTTTTTCTTTTCTTCTATCTTTGGTTTCTTCTTATATACAAAGTCAACTATTCTTTGATCTATATGTACACAATTTTCTAAAGGAATTTCTTCTATACTATAAGACCATTTCTGTTCTTTGTACATTTTGATACGTTGCAAACCTTGTAGATATATCTTATTGCTAGCTATCTTAGGATCAAATTGATCTGTAACATCATATAGCTCATAAACATCTTTCATATCTGACAAACCAAGTCCTCTACCAATAGACTGCATATTGATTACTTGGGATTTGAATGATTCAAATAAGAAGCCATGACAAAGATTAGAAAGTGTAATACCTGTGCTCATGATAGAATATCCTGCGATCAGTATCACATTATTTTTGTTTTTCATCACTTCTTTCACAATCTTTCTGTCTTTAGAACCACCTATTACATATAGAACTTCTCTATCTGGGTATGCTTCTTTCACTCTTTCATAAACATATTTTATATATTCACGATGTTGTGCAAGAATTAATGTATTATTAGGACAATCCTTAAGCTTTGCTATCAACCAATCTATTCTTCTTTCTTTGAAATGTACAGTCATCATCTCAACATGCAATGCATTAGTCTTAGTAGATTCCTGTATTACCATCTGAAGAAAATGCTTATACTGCAAATCTTGATACTGCTGCCACTGTTCATCAGACATCTTACTTGTGTTTGGTTTCTTTTCTCCATAGATTTTCCATTTAGCATCAAGAATACCCTGTGGTAATTTTTTCTTATAAGCAATTAAGAATTTTGGATCTGACAATGGTACATGATCCATTTTCTTTGGATTCTTCTTATTAGGTACTTCTTCAAATACCGACAAACAATATTCTGCACATTTAATCCAATCTTTGATAGATTGCCATTCATTCATATACTGCAATCTGCACTGTGTTATCTTAACGTCAGAAATATAACCACCATCTTGTAAGTCTTTTGGATTCAATTCTTGTATCTTAGGACCTAGCAATGCATTAATACAATGTCTTTCTATAGTAAAATCTTTTGGCAAAGTACCTGTCATTCCAAATGCTATCTTCACATTTGACATAAATGGCTGACTTATGATATCCTTAATAGACTTAGCAGTAGCACGATGTGTTTCATCAACAAACACCATATCATATCCACATCGATCTATTCCATTACCATCAAAGAAATGTGGATTGTAACGTTTTGAATTCTTATCTAAGAAATTCACAAGTGTTTGGAATGTTGCAATTGTCAAATCAGATGATTCAACTAACTTACCACCAGACCAAAGGCATTCACTATTGAAATAATCACCATATTCTTTGAAGTCAGAATATCCTTGCTTAACTAAATCAATACTTGGTACAACCATCAATATTCTGCGCACACCAAGATATTCTCTTGCATATCGAAAAACTATGTAACTGAGCATAGTCTTACCAGATCTTGTAGCAAATACCGATGTTGATCGCTTCCATTGCAATATGTTATATGCTCCTTCATACTGGTATGGCCTTGGTGTATACTTCAAATTCCAACTATCAACTATTTTCTTGAATTCTTCAAATGAATGTGGGAGATTTGACTTGAACTTGGTTTTATCTAAACCATCATATTCCCAATTCTTTTCTTTCAAGAAATTATATATAGTCTGCCATAGTCCAATAGAACAATACCACACCTTTGTACCTGACTTCTGTACATATTCATATAAGAAATCTTGAGTAAATGGTATACCAGTAAAGCTTTTTAAATAACATACTGGGTCAATCAAATTCATTTTACTCTTCAATTCATTTATGACCTTTTCATCTTCTTTAGTATCTACTTTCAAGAACAGATATTGGGGTGATTTGTTGCTAAACAAAAAATGTATCATAAAATTATTTTTTAAAATTGCTTTCTAACCATTCTTCAACTGTTGGCCCTATATGACTCCATTTATTATATATTTCTTTAAAGTCCTTGTCTAATTGTTCTTTTGGAGTTTCTTTAAAATACTTCTTAAGACTTTCTAACAATTTCTCCATATTCATTTCATTTTTTCTTTAATCAATTCTTCAAAGCTTTTAAGTATATTGATATTGTCATGTACAAACCAAGTATGTACTTCAAATCTCAATTTGGATAAAAATTCAACATGATCCATTGTATGCTCATAATTCAGATTTCCAAAATCATGTGTATCAACATAATTTGTAATGTAACTTACTGATCCATCAACTATCTTACTTATAATGAAACCAACTGGATTCTCAAATATCTGACAATATCTAGTCAATTCATCTTTAGTAAATGATATTTGAAAAGATTCTGGTACATCAGTATCTTTATCAACAATCATCCATCCTATTACTATATTGTCAATTTTGTAATCAACCATTGGATTTCTCATTACAAAATCTTCATGTTCCCATACTGGCAAATTGTCTATTATTCTCATTTTCTAATAATCTTTATAAAACTAAAAATGGAGAACTTAAGTTCTCCATTTTGGTAATTTAACTCTTACTTGTTGTTGGATGCAGCAGCATCATCAAGTCCAAGCTTAGATTGAAGAGCTGAATGCTCCTCTGAAAGCAAGTAAGTACGAGCCTTAAGCTTAGTATACTCATCTGAATATGGCTTAGTAAACTCATTGAACTTCATGATCTTTACCCACTCGTCATGACCTTCAAACTGAAGCTGACCCAGATTCATAAGGATTGTATCCAAAATTGGGTATGGGATTGTCTCAAGATCTGGATTGAATGCATCCCACAACTGAAGCATACCTTCAACATAACTGAACTGAAGCTTCTGCTTATTGATAAAGAAACGATAAACTTCTACAGCTTCCTTCAATGCTTCCTTATCAGCAACCTTAAACTCATACTTTGCAACCTTACGGTCATGCTTGTCAATTTCCTTAATGAGATCCTGCTCCATTGCAAGCAACTCTTCATTTGTCTTACCTTCAAGTGTCTTTACAAATTCATTATAAATTTGCTGATTCTTTTCTACTTCTGATAACTTTTTCTTACTCATAATAGTTTTTAATTTACGTAAATTTATAGCAATATTACTGCACATAGTGCGATAATCATATATAATATAGTTTGTTTCAAAACCCGTTTCAAAGCATAAGTCATTTCTTTTCTGCTCACAACATCAATTACAATAAGATAATTGTCTGCATTCAATGGACCCACATGCTTTATGTCGACATTAATATAGTCATAAAGCTTATTTATCTTAAACAAATTGTCAATCAAATTGAATTGTCTGTATACCCAATTCTTCACATATTCATTACTGTTTGTGTTGTCCCCATCAATTTCTATGATTGTATTGTTGAAGTCAATCTTTCCATCAATGTCAATATAAGGGTTTATTACACCATACAATCTTCCAATCCAATCTTTCTTTATAGATATCCTAAGATACTGCTTCAGAACTGTAAGAAATTCTTTACTATATAGAGTATCTGATATGTATGACATGTCAGTAATGTATCTGTATATAGACTGTACTAACATTACTAATCTCCAAGTCAGAGTATTTGATCCAATTTTCTTCAATATCCAACTTATGCCATGTGATTTCTTGTAAATCATGATAAATTTCTCTATTTTTATCTAATAGATGAATTAGGCAATTAAAAAATAAAATTTTTCATTTTTATTTGAAATTTTTCCTAATTGTTCTATATTCATCTCGTTAATAAAATATAGAACATAATCTTGATTAATTTCAAGTTATGTTTGAAAAAATTTAGAAATTCAAACTTAAAAAGTTCAAGAAAATATGAAGAAATTATCAGAATTTGTTGTAGAAGCTAAGTCACTTGATGTACAGAATGATACTTTGGATTTTATTCCATCTGCTAAGCTTAAGACATATCTTACCGCTGCAGACAAGTTCATTTCTGTTGAGGCAAAGGAAATCATCAATTGGTTGATTGTAAACAATGCTACATATATGAAGGAGATTGGTTCTCTTCAAAATTTCTATGGTAAGGGTAAGCCAAAAGATCCTAAGATGCAAGAGTTGTACAAGTGGATTGGAACACTTGCTAAAGCACATCGTCTTCTTGAGGTACCAGTATTCCAGACTGAAGAGCAATTCAGTGCAATTATCAAAAATGAGATTTCACCAGATGAGATATTGCTTGATTTGAAGACAAAGAAAGGTCGTGATGCTGTGGCTAAGAAATATACTCCATTGGTTTGGAAGATTGCTCGTGGATTCAATGGAAAGTCTAGCTTCTCTCTTGATGATTTGTTTGCTTTTGGTATGGAAGGTCTTACCATTGCAATGAATCAATATGGTAAATCTTCTGAAGAGACCGCTAAGAAACGTGGTGGAAAGAATGCTGAAGCAGAAGAGATGGCTGGAGAATTGAAAGATGAAATGAAGAAGCGTAAGGCATTCACTTTCTTGAGTTATGCTAGCTATTTGATTCGTATTGTAATCCTTGAAAATATCAAGAATGCTTCACACTTAGTACGTATTCCGGTTTCTGTTCAGAATAGGGAACGTAAAGATACAGGTAGAAATACAAAACAGACTTCAGTATCTGGTGAGTCACCTATCGGTGGTGGAGATGAAGGTAAGGGAATCTTTGATAAAGTTGATTCTAAAGAAGATGCAGATGCTTCACTCGACCAGCAAGATATTGCTAAGCTTTGGAAGATGATTGTTAAGATGCTTGAGAAGAAATTTACTGAAAAGCAGCTTGATGTATTCTATAGTATGAATGGATTGTTTGGTCATGAAAAGCTTAAAGCAAAGCAGATTATGGCTAAGTATGGTATGAAGAATCCATCAGAAGTTACTAATTCTAATTTCAAAGTTCTTCAGTATGTTAAGAATACTCCAGAGTTGAAGAAAGCATTTGCTGAGTTGTATTCTCTCTATAAAGAATGTTTGAATGATGAAGATCAGAGAAATGCCGACCCATCAGTATTTCGTATAAATGACAATGATACTGCATATCGTGAGTAAGATGAAAAGCCTATCTGAATATATGAATGCATTGCTTGAAAGCAGTATTGAACGATATTCAATCAAGATTACTCTCAAGCAATTCATTGACAAATATGTGGAATTATCTAAGTTGTCAAGAACCAAAGCAATATCAGAATTAGTATCTAATCTGAATATGTACAGTGATGGCGGACCTAATAAAGAAGATTGGATTACTTCAAGTCAAAGCAAAGAAATTTCATTTGATGCTTATACAGAAACAATAAGTGGAAAAGAATATCTGTATATAGAAATTCATGATTCTAGTTATGATACTATGAAGGTTGCATTCAACATTAAAAAAGTTGACTTTGCAGAACAGTTGTATGATTGGTTCAAAAATACTGGTAGAAAGCAATGATTAATCTTAAGAGCTATGTAGTCATGAAAGAAGAATTGGATGGTGATAACATTCAATGGAAATTCAACAATTGGTCTAAAGGAATAGAATCATCTGTATTGGACGCATTTATGTTAGATGCGTCCTATCAAAAAGATATAGATAGTTTTAAGAAACTGGTAGATGACAGTGGTATCAACTTCAATGCATTGACTGATGTAATGAATGATGATGCAAAAGGATTGCCAGACAACTATGACAATATCTATGTTCTTAAGAAAATAATAGACACTATAAATATATTAAATAAAGGAAAAAATGATTAGTATTTCAGAATACTTGAACGAAAATCTTGATGAATTCGTTTTTGAGTTGAAAAGCCAAACATATTTGAATGCTGCTAAGAAAGCAAAGAAACTTGGTGATCCACGAGCAGAAAAGTTCTTGCAAGCATTTAAAGACAATATTGATAAAGAATTGATGGCTACAGAAGGTCCAGATGATGAAGAAAAGAAATTCAACATCTATTATAATGCTGATAAGAAATCTATTATTAGACTTAAGTCTCTTGATAAGAGAGAAAATGGAAATGGACCATTATTGGAACAAACTAACAGAGGAACTTATTTCGACATACGAAATGATGACATTGAATTTATTGCGAATGTTTATGTTGCATCCAATAAAGATGGAGATAGACAAATCTTCTTACGTCAATCTATCATAACTCAAGATAAATGGAAATATGTATCAAAAGAATTCAATAGAGTTGCTGAAAAAATAAATGATTCAGAATCAAAGAAGCCATTTACTTTTGTTAAGATGTTTACAAATACTGGTACTGTGGAATTTTTCTATATTATAGATACAGATAAGTTAATTCCCATATTCTTAAATCATGGTAAAGGCAATAAGTATGAAGATGATGAGTGCTTAGATAATTATTCAGAAAATGATAAAACTGCTATCAATGCTATCTGTAAAGCAATGAATCAAAATCATAAGGATATATAAATATTGTTTATGAAACAATTAGTAGAATATATGAAGGAGAGCTTGGCAACGAACTCTCCTTTTACATTAAATGAAGATAGAGATCAGACCATCCGGTTGAATGACTTTGAAGCTAGTTGGAAGGTAAAAGATCCAGAAAACAGAAAAGGTATCTTTGTAATAGAAGTACCAGAAGACTATACTGATGATGATATCAATCAATATATATCTGATTTGCTTCTTGAAAGCATGCCATCTGATGATGATTTAGCTAAAGAATATTTTGGTGTCAATGCTGATAATATCATAGATGCTAGATTTGAATTTGAAAAGAAAGAAGATGCAAAAGATGAGTTGCATTGTACTTTCGACTTTGACAAATCATTAGATGACAACTATAAAGGAGAACAAGATAACCTGAAGAAGTATGCATTGGAAAATCTCAGATTCATTGTAGATTGGTCAGAGTTTGATGTTGCAAATACATCAGATGATGGATTGCTATACGACTTATGGGATATCTTCAAGAGAACAAAGTCAAGCAATATTGTAAAATATATGGATGATAAGATAAAGTTGGAAATTGAAGAAAAAGATATGGTTTTTGATAACAATAAGAGTGAACTTATTAAAGACAAATAACTATATTTATAATGTTTAGTATTTAAAATAATAAAATGAATAAGAAGAAAATAACAAAGTACATTTATATTGGATTATTTGCCGCATTGTACCTTAGTGTTGCTTTAGTTTCTGGTATACATGCTGTTGCATTTTTCAGTTTAGCTAATGCTCCAGCTTTAGGTGTTATGCTTGCTATAACTTTTGAAATTGGTCAAGCAGCAGTATTGTTTAGTTTGCTTACTAATCCAAATCAAAGAAAGAAAATCATGACTTGGGTTCAACTTTCGATTTTTACACTTGTACAAATCCTTGGTAATGTTTATTCGTCATATAAATACATTGTTTCTAATTCTATGGAAAACTTAAGGTTTTTCAAAGAACCAGTATTTATTTGGACAGACTTGCCGGACCAGATGTGTAATGTAATTATAACATATCTCGTGGGCGGAATTCTCCCAATTTCTGCACTTTTGCTTACAGAGATGTTGACAAGTTACTTATATAAGGAAGAGGATAAAGTACCAGAACCTACAAAACAAGAAGAAATAAAAGAAGATAAGAAAGAAGAACCAGAACCAGAACCAGAACCAGAACCAGAACATAAGATAGAAAATGAGCAAGTACAAGAACAAACCAATCAAGAGGAAGAGGCTATCAAGGAAGATGGACGAATTTGCGAGAGAGATAATAGTGGGAGCAAAGAACCTGAAGGAGTTGTCAATGAGACAGATGAAGGCGACACTGAGGATTTGACAAAAGAAGAAGCAGAACCAGAAGTTACTGAACCAGAAATATCTAAACCTAATCTTAAGTCACAATTCTTAAATATTTAATTTAAAGTATTTTTAATTAACGAAATACAAAAAAAATAATGGAATCATTAACAAATTTTATAAATGAAGCTCTAAGCAAATCTGAATTCATGGATATCATCGATAAATATGATGATGCTAGAAAGTTGGATAATTTGGATAGTTATTATGATGATTTAATAATTGGGTTTAGCCGTAGAGAGGAAATAAATAATGTTGTTGTAAAGTCAATTGGTAAAGGCCCATACTATGTTGTTGGTATGGATAATTGGGCTGACTTATTTGATAAAAAGGGTATCACCAATATTCTTAAAAAAGCAGGTATTACTAGATTACCACATTGGGTAAAAAATGTAAATGATAGAAGTGAAGAAACAACATACGGTTTTGTCGATACTACAAAAATAAATGATTATTATCATACTACTGGAGATAATATGGCATGGAAAAAACATGAAATTAAAAATGCCCTTGAAACAAATAAGAAGTTAAAAGAACTTGGTCTAACTAAGGAATTGGATGATAAGCTTAAGCAAATGACAAGTGCTTTTGATTTTAAACCAATTAAGCTTGAAAGAGATGTAAGAGCTAGTAGAGCAGCAGCTGCTAGAAAAGATGTATGGGGTCATTATTATGGTGGCGGTACAGGTAAACTTGATATTGTACCAAATATCTTATTAATTAATGGAAAATTAATTAAGATTCTTACTATGGGTGTAGAAGGTAATGCAGGAAGTGCAGGTATATATACTTTGATTATTCCGGCAAGTGAAATTGAGAATATCAAAGATTAAAATACAGAGTAAAATAATTAAAATAATGCAAAATGCAGGATTTTTCTTTTGAAATTTCCTGCATTTGTTCTATATTTATTACGTAAATTAATGAACATCACTTTCAGTTCTGTTCAAGAACTAAAGTTAAATAATGATTATTTAAATTTTTATGATTATGAAAAAAGTAGTTGATTTTATGGATACCGAGTTTGCAAAAGACGTGATTAATGATGATGAAAAAATCATCTTTAAAAAAGTTTGCAGAGCTTCAAAGAACAATAATGTAAAGAATACCAGTACAAAGAAAAATATGAAGAAGCAGAAGAAGTACGTGGATTTCCAATTCAACTTATTTGGTGAAACAATAGATGTTTGCTTCCATGATAAAGTATATTCTGATTACGATAATTCTTGCTGGATCTTTGGTAACAGTAACTTATCAGAACAAGTAATCAACTTGTCATTGACTACTCCATCTGATAAGCCATTAAAATCAGAACAGATAAAGCAGACATTTGTACATGAATGTGTACACATTATGCTTGAATCTGGTCAGTATTTTGAAGAATCATGCAATGAAGGTTTAGTAGAATGGATGGCTAAATGCATCAATATGATGTTCTTCACAAATACTGAACTTGCTAAGCACTTTTAATGAATATCACTTACAGATCTGTTCAAGAACTTAAGTTAAAAATCTCTAGGTATACATAGGGTTCCCCTATTCCGCGCCTGGGTCACACAGGGAGCGGAATATTACTTAGAAGTATATTCTATCAGTTGGAACAATTTTAACGTCCCTGTGTGAACATTTAACAAATTTAAATATATATAAATAAAATGGAAAACAATAGTAATTATACAAGTGGATTGTCATTTTCAAGTATTTTGTTCTTGGTATTTCTTGTACTTAAGTTGACAAATGTTATTGATTGGTCTTGGTGGTGGGTAACTGCTCCACTTTGGATCCCTGTTATAATCTTTTTAGTTTTTGTTGGTGGATTGTATGCATTTTATCAGATACTGAAGTATTACAATAAAAATAAATTGAAAAATTTTAGAAAAAATTTGAAATTTTAAGGCTTTGTTCTATATTTATTACGTAAGTTAAAATATAATGATTATGAATATGACAAAAGCTGAAATTATCAAGAGTAATATCGAGAATATTAATGAGAAGTACAATACCTCATTTGGAGTTATGATTGTAAATCACAAGAATTATGATAAGGTTCTTGTGATTAAAGAAGATGATTCTTGCTTCACAATCAAAGATATCATTTCAATATTGCATAACTCTAATTTGAATGAATGGAAGATTTCCTTGAACTATGGAGATAAAGGTGGTGACTATATTGGTTTCACTTACTTAGATAATATCACAAGAAAGAATGGTTATATGATTTTGGATGGTGATTCAGAAGAATATGATGACAATGTAATGACTGGTTCAAGCTTGAGAGAAATGTTCTTAATCAATGGTATGAAAGATGAATTAGTCTACATCAACAACATGGATGAAGGTGGTGATTTTGGCACTAACCGTAGAATGACTTACATTGAAATCTATGTAAATAAGATTGGTACATCAAATCGAGTTAACTTAGGATAATTAATTTAATAATTTGAATATAACATGGGAACAAATTTTTATGCAGTACTTCCAGTAAAGAAGAAGGTAACAAAGAATCTTGAGAAGGCTATTGAGCTTATCAATAACACACCTTATGATATTGATGCCATTGAAGCAGAGATTTTTGATGCAAAAGAAGAAATCAACAAAAATCGTATCCATCTTGGTAAGAGATCAGGTGGTTGGGTATTTGATTGGGATGGCAATGACTTGAAGTATTATGAACCAGTATTAGAGTCCATTAAGAATTTTGTTGAATCCAACAATGCATGTATTGTTGATGAAAATGGAAACAAATATACATGGGATGAATTCATTAATGATGAGATTGGTGATGTTTTGAAATATGATTGTGGTGCTCTTACTGGTAAAGAGTATTATGAGCAGTACCCAGAACATCGTACACCTTATACTAGAGAATATCAACGAGAAATGGGTATGTTTAAGAAGTATGCTATGAACAATACTATTGAACCTAAGTATCATGATTTCATTACTAAAGAAGGATTGAGATTTGCATTGTATACAGATTTCAGTTAAAAATGAATTGAATATATTTAAAGGAGAATTGCCATGTCAGTAGATCATTGTATAAAAGCTTATAAAGGAGAAGTTTGGTTACCAGGTTGTCAATATACTTCTTATAGTGAATTTGAACGAGCAAAAGAAGAATGTTCAAATAATATTGATAGAATAAAGAATAAGATTCGTCAGATTTGTATTTGTACGCCAAAGGATGTGTTTCCATCAGATTCTGAAGGTGATACACTATGGAAATTGAATACTGAAGTTGATGAATTGTTTGATGAATTGAATGAATATGAATGGGAAATGTGTAAAATCAATACCATTCAAACAATTCTTGATGATTGGGAATATACTGGAAAGAAGGATCCTAAGAAAAATTGGACTAAGATTAATCCAGACTTGTATGCAGATTTGAAAAAGGATATGAAGAAAACCATTGAATCATTTGATGGTAACCCAGAAACTATTAAGAAGATGAAAGAAGAAAATGATAAGTTAAATGAAGAATTAAAGAAGAAATTGGAAGAGGAATCTTAAGATTCCTCTTCTTTTATTTTGTTACTCTAAATATTTTATTAACTGGTATGATTAGTGGATTTGATATTTAATATATTCTTATATTTTTATTTGGAAGAAGGATATATGTATCCTTTTTCATTACAATATTCTTTAGCTTCATCTTCTGTCTTAAATGAAATTATATCAACATCATTAGGTATAAGTACAGAAGTATTGAATAAATCACCTTCTATTATATCTGTTACATTACTATCTTTAATGAGTAATATTCTACCATCTACTTCATTCTTCTCATCAGTATTATATTCAACATATTCTAATGTATTATCATTAATTGCTTCATCTTCTATAGTTGCTAATGATATAGAATCAGGTTTAAATGTTTCACCCGGGTTGGTATTGATAGGAGTTTCTGGTGGTATTATACAAGTCCATTTGTAATTGTTTACAAGTACATAAAGCATTTCCATTGGGCTTGTTGGATTGCCATCCGATACACCTTTCTCAAATCCTGTTGGTTCTTGATAAATACCAGTTGGTCGATAAGATACTGGCTGGGATTGTGAATATGCTGTCAATTTAAGATTATACCAAGGATTTCTTTTTCCTTTATATGGACCATCTACATAATTTTGGTTATAACCAAATTGTTTAGTATGTTCATATAATGACTCTATAGCTAAATCAATAGTAGTAGGTTTCCTATCTATTCTATCTTGTCCAAATATCTTACCCCAATCTAAACTTTTAAAATTGAATGTTCTATCCATCCATTCCGGTATTATAATTTTCTTACCTTTAGGTATTTGAAAGAAAGTAGGAAGTACTGTTATGTGTGATAAATCTTCTATTTCATTGAAACAAGTACCTGTAACAATATCCATATCAGTATCTGTGGCATCCTGCCAAGATGATAATGGATTAAGTTGATACAAATTTGGATTGATTTTAGTTATACCATCTTTTGAAAATATAGTCTTTATATTACTTGTATCGCCATCTTGACTTATCTTTATATATCTTATATTTGGAAGTTCATTGAATTCCTTTATATATCTGTCAACGCCACCATGTATTGTAAGATTTACAAGATTCTTTAATTTGACAATATTTCTGATACCATTATTATCTGCATTTCTATCTGAAACAAATGAATCAATATAAAGATTCTTTAATTTAGTGAGTTGCCAAAGACTATTTGGATATATATCATATTTAGAACTTATTGCTGATCTCAATCCTAATGTAGTCAGATTAGGACAATATAAGAATCTATCTGTATTTATTACATCACATGGACATTCAGATGTATCTATTGTAGTTAATTCAGGTACTTCAAACAATGGATACTTACCAAATCTAAGATAATATGCATATATGTAATCAATATAACCTTTTGTAAAAGTCATTGTAACTACATGTTCCTTTTTTGTGCCTTGGAATATGTGATTTCTAAATGCCCAATTAGGTATCAATACATCTTTCTGGCCATCTGTACCATTACCAGTATATTTTCTGTAATAATCACTATCATAACTATACCATCTTACATAATAGAAAAAACCAGATTTAGTAGCTACTACATGTTCTATTTCAGAATTATCATCCCAATTGATATCTAATTCAAATGATACAGGACTCCTTAATTCTAGATAATCATTATTGTCACAGCAATTATATCCATTAGGGTCATATTTGATGTATTCTTTAGATGTATTATCTACACTACCATGAGAACCATGTGTATTTAATAGAAAGAATTCTCTAGCAGTAGTAACATAGAATGTAAGTTTTCTTACTAATGTTGTTTGTGTACTATTAGTACAAGCACCATTTACCATAGGTATGATATCTCCAATTAAATCCATATATAAATATTATGATAATATATTTAAATAGCACCACCTCCTAATGGTACTTGTTTGATTTCAGTTACTATCCAATCACCAAGAACATTTGCCTTTTCATATATATGATTAGCATTATAACAAACTACTTGAAAGCCAATAGAAACATTAGGGAATGTTTTATTTAATGTTTCTGCATTCAATGGTACTGTTGTATCAGACCAAGCCTTCATATTATTGTATTTTACCGTAGTAGAAGCACCAGTAGAATCAATAGATATGGCACCAGTAGAACCGTTTTCAGGTATTAAACTAGGAATATACATTTTAGAACCAAGACCTATTTCTACACACCAAATAGTACCTTTCTTTATGAATGTAATTGCATCACCTTTCTGAAGTTCTATTTCTGTTAATGAACCAAATTTATGTATAGCATCACCTAACTTTATGATGTTATTTATATCATTAGTATTGATTAAAGTAAAACGATCAATATCTACATAATCTGGTACAGAAAATCCAGTTATAGCAACTTGAGATTTTGTAGTCAAATTTACAGTAGGTGCTAATACTTCTACTACACCACCTGTGGTAACAGTATCTGTTGTATTATGAGAATAAAGTATGCCATTTGCAAACATCATTCCTTTGTCTTTAATGAAATAAATCTTATTAAGTTCATGAGTACCTTCTGCTTTGAATTTAGCAAAAGTGGTTTCTTTAAATAGTTTTGCCATTTGAATTTAAAATATGTTAATTTATAAATGACACCAAACAGATTAACATATATTACAAAATCTGTAAGTCTTACTGTCGGTGTCTTACTGTTTCATTTATATAAAAATAAAAAGGACAGAACTTAATTGTCCTGTCCTTTATATATTAGAAATATTTAAGTTAGAAATTACTTATAAAGAGCATCCAATTCAGCTTTTGAATGAATTTCTGCCCATGGTTCATATTGAATCATAAGCTTACCAGCATTATTCTCTACTTTGATGTACTTATTATTATCAGACTTTACAGTAGTCATCAATGCTTGTCCATACAACCATGCATCTTGAATTGTTACTAATGAAGGATCAACCTTAGAAATTTCAGTAATATCCTTTAAATAATAAGTCTTATTACCTACAGCTACTTGTCCATCGATATTATCAAGTTTAGTATCAGACATCAATGTAGCTATCTTAGTGGTAACTGCAAGATCTTTAATCTTACCAGCTTCCTGAGAAAGACTTACAGTAACAAGAGGATGAGTAGCATTATCTTGAGCATGTAGTTCTGCAGCAAGACTATCACGGAGTTTTGCAATCTTAGCATTTACAGATGTTGGATGAGCAACGATATCTTCTTCAGTAGAATTGATTTCATCAATCTGGGTTTGAAGATTAGCATCACCAGTTCCACGATCTTTGATTTCCTGGTCAAGAGATTCTCGTAATTCTTGGATCTTTTTATCAATACCATCAGTCAAAGTCTTATCGCGTTCAATAGCACGATTAGCAACAGCTGCAATCAATTCATCAGTAGCTTTGAACTTAGCGGCCACCTTAGTAGAATCAGCTAAACCCTTAATATCAGCAAAGTTGTTAGCATCAGCATGTTCCTTAATAGAAGCTGTATAAGTTTCAGATTCTCCTTCAGTGTGAGTAACAGTAGTAGCAACAGTCAAGTCTGTGGCATCAACTACAGCATTAACTTCATAACACATACCACCATCAACATCTCCAGGATGAGGAGTATCTGTTGTAGTAGGAGTTGTCTTCTTTACTGCAATATATGTAGGAGTACCAGTATGAATTTCTTCAAGCCTGAATACATCATTCATAGGGATATAAGTTACCTTATTCTCCCCATCGGCATTCCATGTAATCTTGATAGCAGGAAGACCATCTTCACCTTGAGCAACATACTCTACTGAGCTAATCATTCCATCAACGATGAAATCATTAACATCAACAGCAGTACCTACCATTGTACCATCCTTGTCGGCAAGATACATGCTTGGGTGATTAGCAGGAATTCCATCTGGTTTATTTTCTGCCAGTTTATTAGCATAAACAAGTTGCAAACCAGAAGTAAGCTTACCAGCCTTAGTAACTACTGTCAATTCATCAGCTATTACAGCTACTTCATAGTTCTTGTGACCATCAACATCCTGAGGAGTAACAGTAACAGCAGAATCAGTTGCAGCAGAAACCGTAGTCATCTTCTTTGCTACATATTTAGCAATAGTAGATTTAGTAGTATCATCTACAATTTCATAAGTACCATCAGCAGTAATACCTTCAACACCAGTGATTTTCTTGATAGCATTATCAAGATTTGTAAGATGCGCCTTTGTTTCTTCAGATACACCAAATACTTGACCATGAGTAACAATTTCTTCAGTATCAGCTAAGAAGAAAATTCTGTCATTATAGTCTGTTTTACTGGTAGCTACAACTTGTGCCTTTAATGAATTAGCATCAGTAGTTGCATCAGCTTTTACATAAATAAAGACTTTCTTTAAATCAGCCATATTATTTTATAACTAGTTATATTTAATTTTTATTTTTATTATTGTCCACATGTACAACCAGGCCCACATTGATTTTTATTGGTTCCAGTAGTACCGCCTGTAGTACCGGTAGTAGTATTAGTAGGGACATAATTATCAGCCCAAGTACCATACAAACTATATGTGGATCCGTTTATTATACCCCAGTATTCATCACCTCCGAAATGAACAAAGTCAGTAAGATAGGCATACGCTGAATATGTGTATGTCCAATTGTTATCTACCTCTGTAGAGGTGTAAGTATTGCAATATGTTTTAGTAGCTTCAGCTGCTCGCTCAATATAATCATAAGTATAAGACAAGTCAGCTTCATGCTTTTGAATTGCTGCTGCTAAATCAGCTTGAATTTGACTGATGTTATTAAAGTATGTGTAAGTATCTTTAATAACACCATCCACACGGAAATTGAGATAAGCTAATGAACGACGATTTTCTTTGACACCAGTCTGCAATATATTGATATCATCATGATGTGCATGTTGTCTAGCAGAGATTTCACGCATAGCATTAGTCAGGCTAGCCAATTGACAATCTTGCTTTCCATTAAGCTTCTCTATTCCATCTATTCTATATTCATGATTGGAAACAGTATTGGATATGGCTCTTACGGTTTCCATACCTGTTGCTCTTCTAAGTTCATGCCATAGATGGTCTATAGTGTGGTTTTGTTTCTCATTTATCTTTTGAGAAAGCTCATCAACAGTAACAACTTTATTAGCATGGTCTTGAACGAGAACAACCAATGCATCATCATCTATTCTTGATGCATAAGGTAGTTCAGATATTTTTACATTTCCCATTAGTTGTTGTTCAATTTTGTTGATTAAAAATAAATCAAGGTGTCACCCGGGTGACACCTTGACCATATTCATATCTCTTTAGATTAAGCAGTGTAATCCTCCCAGAATGTAGCTGGATTAGCCAATGCATCTGTAATCTCCTGGATAGCTTGTTTACGAGCAGTTACCTCATTAGTAAGAGACTGGGTTAAAGTAGCAATGTTGTCAGCATTCTTCTTGATAGTGTTTACTGGGCCACTAACAGGAATAGCTTCACCATATAATGCAACATCAGCAGCCTTACGATCTGTAACTTCCTGTGCAATAGTAGTAGTAGCAGTAGTGTTAAGACCATCTGCATATTCCTTAGCTTCCTTCAATGCCTTCTTGATAGAACCATTTACAGTTTCCTCACCCTGGATAACATCAAGCTTACCATTAATAGTATCAATCTTACCCTGAAGATCTGAGCTAGCACCACTGACAGCAGCATCAATATAAGTCTTTACATCAAGAGCATCAACAAGACCAGTAACAGCCGGTGTAGCATGTTCACCTTCTACAGCAGCCTTAGCATTAGCTACATTACACGTAACTGGTTTGATAGTAAGCTTCTTCTTGGCATAGCTAACTTCAAAATGTGTCTTATCACCAGATACAACATCATTCATATCAAGCATCTGACCAAGATCGATATTTACATCAACATCTGCAGCAGCACCTTCGAATGTGAGCTTCAATGTATTTGTATCAGCATCATAAGCAGAACTCTTTACAACGTGGTTGCCAATGATATCACTAGCCTTGATAGATGAATGAACTACACCATCTTCTGATGTGAAGTCGATAGCCTTAGTAGTAGCATTGTAAGCAACTGTCTTAACAAGAAGAGCACGCTTAGCATCATTATCTGTCTTATATGCATCAAGTGCAGATTGTACAGCATCGATAGCAGCCTTTACTGAATCCTCAGTACCCTTACCATTGTTGTCAAATGTCTTCAAGATAGACTTGATGTTAGCAATCTGAGCCTGAACATCAGTAGAAAGACCATAAGCAACACCCTGAGTAACAATCTCCTGGGTCTTTGTCAAGAAGTAAATCTTATTGTTGTTAGTCTCCTTAGATTTAGCAATGACTGCATCACGAAGACCAGCCTCTGTAACACGAACAAAAAGCTTGTTTAAGTTTGTTAAAGCCATAATTATGGTTATTTGTAAAATATATTTATTGTTTGCAAACAATTTGTACATTAAATTGTCTTATTTAAAAATAGCAGAAAAAGTTTCTAAAAGTTAGACTATTTGTTTGAAATTTCTACAAAAGATTCTATCTTTTATACGTCAAATAAATGTTGAATATAATTTTAATGCTTATGTGTGAAAAGAAGTTTTGTGATAAGAAATGTTTGAAATGTAAGTATCATACTATTGTACCAGATCCAGATCCAGATGATTGGTTCAATGATGATGATATGGCTATGTATTGTACTAATCCAAACAATACAATGGAAAAGGAATGGACTAGTCCTAGCCAACGAGAGAGAGTCTTGTCTTATATTTCTGACAAGCCTTATCTGAAGAAAGGTTGGACATTTATTTGTGGATCTATGCGTCCTTATGAACTTAGTAAGAGCAGAGAAGATAATGTATTTGCGAATAAAGAAAGTGAGGTACTGTTATGATGTTCATTGATGACAATGGGTATATTGAGTACAATATGAAGGAAGTATCAGAGACTTATATGCCTACTAGAGCAGAATTAGTTATGGGTGAAAGACCATTCTATAATAGATATTTGAATAACAGAAAGAAGAAACATGGAAGAAATTAAATTAATTAAGGATATTAAGGATATTGTTACAAAGCAAGATGCCGATACTCTCAGCAACAAATTGATGAATGCTGAAGTAGAACTCAATAGGACAAGAAATTTCTTGAGTGATGCTAGCAATTTCTGTACTGATGATTATGATATGGGTCTTTCTTGTAAGATGATTTTAAGAAAGCATATTGAATATCTTCAGTATAATATTGATTTGCTAGAAAAGATGCTTACCAAGTCGCAAAACAATAAGTATATTAAGCGAGATGAGGCACCTGAGTTGACAACTGTTTATAAGAAAGCAGATACAAAGAAGGAAGTTCCTTACTATACAAGTTCTGATAATGTTGATATGCTGATTTGATGGAAAAGTTTGTAAAATTGATTCCTCGAAAGATGATAGAGGAGATGATAGCTTATCGTGATGGAAAGGTAGAATTGACAAATGAAATCATAGGTGAAGTAGATAATTTCAGTGATTTTGTTGTATGCAATAACATAGAGTTGCCAGGATTGCCACATGGATACGGAACGCGCCTTTACCATAAGGATGATAAAGAACATCAATATCCAGTTTCATATACAGATGCATATTGTCAGATACATTATAACATGTTGAAAGAGCATGTTTGTAAGGTACTTGACATACCTAACTATGTATATCTTGATCTTGAATATATGCTGTCAAAATATTTTGATTAAATTTTGAAATTTTCTAAAGCTTTTCTATATTATAATCGTTAATAAAATATATAATGATTATGAACAAAGTAAAGACAACTATAGAGAATTTTTTCAATTGGTATACTGGTAATGAATTTCTACATTCTGATTTCGAATATCATGTAATGGAATTCATTACTCCAGATTTAGTTGAAGAATTTGGTTCTGATGAAGAAAGTGCTTCTTTTACATTAGCTAATGTGCTTAAGTACATTAAAGATGATGAAATCGAAGTGGAAGTAGGTAAAGAAACTGGTGATGCATCAGAAAGCTATTATGCCAAGTTTACTATTGGTGATGGTGTTCAACTTGATAAGTTTGACTTATGCATCTATACAGCAGATCCATTTAATAATAATTAATATAATATAAAGTTATGAATGAAAGAAAATTAGATTTTAGAGCTTGTTTTGAGCCAAGTTATTCAATCCAATCAGGTGATGCTGAAGTAGCAGAAATGAGTTATGAAAGAGCTCATGAGCTTATTTACGGATAAACAACAGAATTATCATGACAATTGAGAGAATAACAAAACAGAAATTAGATAAGATTAAAGATCTAATTGGAGATTTAAGTGAAAGTTCTCGTAAGAATTATGGTCCTGGTAAGTTTTTTACTAATGAAACTATAGTCAATGGAGATAAATTGAATGTTTTGACTGCCTTAGTCAAGAATTTGATGGTGGATGCTGAAAATTTGCAAAAGACTATAGATATGTATATCGATTTCATTAGAGAAAAGTTACCTAATGAAACTATCACATTCGATCCAAATAAAAAGAAGTTATATATACCAGAAAAGTTATATATACCAGAAAAGAAAGAAGAAAAGAAACCTATCAATACTCCAACTAAACGTAAGGCACCTAAGCCTACTAAGCAAGTGAGTAAACCAGATGTTGCAAATGACAATGGTAATGATATGCTTCTTTTGTAGAAAATAATTCAAATAAATTTGAAATTTTTTGAAACTTTTCTATATGTTATAACTTCATACTTCAGTTCAACTGAAGTTAACTAAAGTTAACAGGAAATAAAAGTTTGAATTTTAATTCAACTTTTCTATATTATTAACGTATTTAATATATACAACAAACAAATATTTTAACAATTTAAATTAAGAAAGAATTATGCAGAGTTTTGAGTCAATTATTGGTGGAAGTGCAAAAGAGGTAAAGGATATTCGTGTAAAGAACGCAACACGATCAATTCAGACACAGTCTGAGATGGATGTAGCTAAGATGGTACAGGACTATCGTAACATGCAGAATGACCTTGAGAATTCACTTGACTTGGGTATTACAAATACCACAGATGTTGCCACTAACTTGAAGGCAATTAATCCAGTCGAGATTCTCAATAAGGTGAATACTACAGCTCAGTCTATGGCAGTTCTCGCTCGAAAAATCAAGATTGCAGTCAAGATCCATAACACATTGTTCCCGACCGCTAAGGTAACTGGTTTGACAGATGATGAGCTTGACTTCTTGAAGGACTGCATCTAAGTCCTTTATTTATTTGTAAATGAAATGGACATTGCTTTGAACAAAGTAGTGTCCATTTTCTATATTAAATCATATATAATATAGCAATAAATAAAGATAAAAATGGAATATAACGTAGAGAAATATGGAGAAAAGAAAGTTTTCTCTGAGCAGTGTCAGCAATTTATGAAAGATAAGCTTGGAGGTAAAGATATTTATTCACTTTCATTGGAAGAGCTTAAAACATATAAAGAGGACTTGGAACATCTGATAGAAGAGAATTCAATGTTGGAATTATGCAGTAAACTTTTGAATAATGCGGCGTACGGTGCATGTGCAAACAGATTCTTTTATTTCTATGATATGCGTGTTGCAAGTGATATTACATGTGAGGCAAGAAACTTGACAAAATTCATGTGGCATAGACTTGAAGAGTTTTTCCATGAAGATATTTGGAAAAGAAAGGATTTGTGGGAAAAATTTGGATTTGAACTTGATGAGTCAAAACATGATTGGTTTAGAGAGCAACATATTAGTGAATATAGTGATACTGATTCTGTATATACCCAATATGGTGATTTCTTCAGATGTTGGACACCAGAAACTTTAGCAAGTATTCCAGAACGAGATGATAAGATCAAATGGATATTGAGATTCAATAAAGAGTTTCTTGATAAGCAAAATACTGAATGGATGAACAATATGTACAATCCACGACATTGTCATTCAATTCATGAGTTTGAGTTGGAAACTGTTTCTGAAGCAACAATTACATTGAAGAAAAAGAAATATTTGAAGGCTATGTCTTATTCAAAAGGCAAGTGGTTTACACCTTCAAAGATTACCGGTGTTGGAATTGAGCTTATCAAGACAACTTCTCCTAAGCTTGCAAAGGAAATCATTACTGATATGACAAGGTCATTAGTTTATGAAACCGGTACAATGTCAAAAGAAGAATATATTCTCTATTTCAACAGCAGATTGGAAAAGTGGAAGAAGAAATTCTGGTCAGCTCCTATTGAGGATATTTCTCAGTCAATTAATGTTGGTAATTATAAGAAATATGTTTTGTGTGATGAAGAAGATTTGATGTTTGCAAAACAGACTCCAGTATCTGTAAAATGTGCAGCAAGATATAACTATTTAGCAAAGAAGAACAATCAGAGAAATCTTCGTATTGTACAAGGGCAGAAAGTAAAGTATTACAATATAAGATTAGGAAGTACAAAGAAGGCTGAAACAGATTACTTTGGATATCCATCTGGTGAACTTCCATCTTGGGCACCACAATGTGATAAGGCAATACAATGGCAAAAGAATGTTCTTGATCCATTGAACAGATTTCTTGAAGTAATGAAATTCCCATTGTTGAATGGTAATGGCACAGTCCAGTTTGACTTATTTGGAAATGCTTAAAATGAGCATCTCTTTCTAGTACTTCATTCTTCAGTACACCTGAAGTTATTTTTAACTAAATCCATTAAAATTGAATTGAAAAATGGCAAAGAAATCAACTAATACAGAAGAAACAAAGCAATCAACAGTTGTTTTGAATGATGAAGTAAAAGTAAATCCAATCCAGGATGATACTACAAATTCTGGTTCTGATACACCAGAAGATACAACTCAGGACCCAGCCAAAGATCTAGTAGAAAATACTGGTGATAGTGGTGATAATTGTCCTCCTGCTGGTGATTGTTCAAATCCTGACCATGTATGTACTTGCAAACCAGGTCATTGTCCTAATAAAGATTGCAAGTCAGGTCATTACTGGACAGAAGGTACTGAAAAGGATCAGTATTTGTACCATTATGATACAGAAGATGAAACTAAAAAGTTAGAAGATGCTGATCATCGTATGGTAAATCCTGATTATAAAGCCCCAGAACCTCCTAAGGATCCAGATGATGGTAAGACAGATCCACCAACTCCATCAACACCATCAAATGACTGTGGTCCTGAAGTAGCTGAACCTTGGGCTCATGATGAACTACTTCAAGATGCTGATGGCCACACAGGTTTGGAACGTGAACTTCGTTTGCATTGTGGTGTTACTTATGATGTTGTAAAGATGTGGTTAGATGAAATAGCATCAGCAACAGATAAAGATGCAGTTATTGCAAAGATTGCTTGGCACATTCCTACTGGTGGACCTAAGAGTATCAAAGTACACCATAAAGAAAAAATCATTGCAGCACTCAATACTTTGAAATAATCTGTATACATATTCTATATTCTTCATATAAAGATAAATATAAGTATTTTTGTTTAATTTAAAGAATATAACATGTTTCCAGGATTTGTATCATTATACAAGAGAGATGACAAAAGTCATCTCTTCTTTTTCCCTGGTATTGATGACCAAGGAAAACCAATATACATGTCATTAGACATGACAAATATAGATAGTGACTATACGTTTGTCAAGAATTCTGACAAATCTATTGATTATACTTTCAATACAGAAGTTAAGAAAGTTACAGCAGATTTGATAAACAGAAAAGATGGACTAGCATATAGGATGACTGTAAAGCTGTAAAATGAAATATAAAGAACACAAAGATCATCAGTTTATATATGTGTTGGGTTGCCCATCAAATCCACTAGGTGTCATGAATCGATTGATGGCTTGTGGAGGTGTTGTTGGAGAAGATTTCAAAAGTATTGAATTAGCTAATCCTCACCATGTATTCTACATTGATTTTCATGACAACAACAAGATTGTCTATATGGAAGATGATACTATGTTGTGGGAATCTTTGAAGAAAGTTTGGAAAGAATTGCCACCATTGAATGAGATAGAAAGCTTTCCAGAATCATGGGAAGAAGCAGTAGATTCATTTTATGAAGCTCGTTCTTATGAGGATGATGACAATTCTGTATTGAAAGATGACCTGTATGAACTTGGTAAGATTCTGATATTGAGAGATATCTACAGAAGAGGATGGGAACCATCTGATGATGGAACACCTTGTTGGGCTGTTGCTGTCCATAATGGTGAATTAGATGTAAGAAAAGTTACTGGATGGTCAAGATTGTTGTCTTTTGCAGAAGACAGTCAAGCAAACATGTTCTTGAATACATTCGGTAAATCCATAGAAGCTGTGAAGCAATATATTTAAAACCTCCATTGAATGGAACAATCAATTGATTGTTCCATTTTTTTTTTTTTTTTTTTTTGAAATTTTAATCATTTATTTTGAAATTTCTAATCTCTATACTATATTATAAACGTTAAAATAAAGATGTTTAATTTTTAAAATTTGAATGATTATGAACTACGCAGAAGTTAAAGCTAAGTACACAACAGTTGAGTCTATCGATATTCGTTTGAATGAGATTGATGAACTTACTAAGGTTGGAGCTGAGAAATATACAAGTGCTGTTACTAACTACATCAACGAAGTGAATGATGTTTTGAAGAAGTTCAACATTACTGAGTACCATGTCAATGTCGCTTCTGATAGAAATGTAAGCTTCAAACCAGAAGATAACAACAGTTTCTATGAAGTAGATATCTATCCTTCTTATGAGTATAATTGGGATACTAACAAAAAGGTATGGGATTTCCGTTTGAATATCAGTTCTTATGGTGATGTTAGAATCAACAATCTCGATGAAAGAAGCATTAAAGTTCTCAAGTACTATGAGTTTGTTGCGATGATTATCAACAACAAGGAATTTGCGAAGGAACTCGAAGATACTTGTCACAAGAATGTTGATAACCTTTATAAAATCAATAAGGAATATTCATTTACTTCAGAAGAGCAGCAGCTTAGAATTCTCCGTAACAACCTCATTAAGGAAGCAGCTTACGGTAAGATTCTTACTTCAGTTATGGATGCCAAAGACAAGACTCAGTTAGTTGTAGTCAAGAAGAATGTTTCAGAAGATGAAGCTGATGGAGTTCGCAAAGGTGAATTCATCAAGGTGATGACAGAACCTCTTCCTAATACTCCTGAAACTCGTCCAGAAGTTGACAAGAAACTTAAAGAAATTGCAAAGACAAATGAAGGTAAGTTTATTCTCACTCAGATCAGATTCATTAAGTTGAATGAAGAATAAATTCACACAGGGACTCTCAAATGAGTCCCTTTTATAGAATATGCTTCAGTATATTTATCCGCTCCCTGTGTGACCCAGGCGCTTAACAGGGGAATCCTAGAATTAATTAATAATTAGTAAACAGATATGTCATTATTGAGAAGAAAAGCATTAGTCAACTATAAAGTTAGCTATACCACGATGTTTGGAATTTCTGGTTTCTATGAATGTACAAAACTGATGTGGTGCAATATGTTTGGTAATGTTACTGAAAATACATTAGATACATGGACAGCTATATTAGAAGATGAAGAAGCCAAGCAGTTGAATGAACGAACATATTCACATGGTCAAGAAAATGAAGGTAAAGTAGCAGAATTACATGTTGTCATTACAGGTTTCACAAAATTAGATTTGAATTAATAATGGAATATAATATAATTGGTAAGTACAATAAGGATTGCAAGATTTTTGCAAAGACAGTTGAAGAAGATGCATTGAAGATGGTTTACAGTATTTGTGACTGTCCTGCATTTAAGAATCAGAAGATAAGAGTGATGTGTGATGTACACTGTGGACAGGGGATAGTGATAGGATTTTCTTCAACTATTGATAAGGAGAATCCAATGGTCAATCCAAGCCATGTAGGTGTGGATATTGGTTGTCAGGTAACTTGTATCAAGATGTCAAAGCCATGTCCAGAGGAATCTTATGCATTGCTTGAACATCGATGGAAGAAGGATATCCCTACTGGATTCACTATCTATGATAAGAAGATTGCTGATGAGAAGATGTTCTACAAGATGTGCAATACTGCTATTGACAGAGCTGTTGCTACAACAGATTTTGTGAACAATGTAAATGTAAATGAAAAGTACATTTCTGATATGCTGAAGCGAATTGGTATGGATGAAGGTACTTTCTGGAAGTCATTAGGTACTACTGGTGGTGGCAATCATTTCTTGTCTTATGATACTGATGATGAAGGTAACGGATATATCATGATACATTGTGGTTCTCGCAATTTTGGTTTGAAGGTAGCAAAGTACTGGGTGAATGTTGCAAACAAGCCTTATCATGTTGACAGTTCAGAATGGGCAAAGCATATTGAAAAGATAAAGGACACATATCCTAAGTCAGAGTGGAATGAGCGAATCAAGAATGCAAAGGAAGACTTTGTATCATCTGTTCCTACTGGTTATCTGAATGGTGAGAATCTGATTGGTTATCTTACTGATATGGTAATTGCACAGACTTATGCTAAGTACAATCATTTGCTTATTTCAGATAAGATGACTGAAATCTATACTAAGATTGTCAAAGGTGCTACAACAGCTCGTGTCATCAATACTATGCATAATTATATTGACTTTGATGATATGATTATCCGTAAAGGTTCTGTCAATGCTGCTTATGGACGTGAACTTGTGATTCCTATCAACATGCGAGATGGTGTATTGATTTGTGTAGGTAAAGGAAATGCTGAATGGAATTGTACTGCTCCTCATGGTGCCGGTCGATTGATGTCACGTTCTGCTGCTAAGGCAAATCTTTCTATGGATGAATTTACTGAAGAGATGAAGGACGTTTGTTCAACTTCTGTCAACAAGTCAACATTGGATGAGTCTCCTATGGCATACAAGCCTATGGATGAGATTATTGAACAGATTGAACCAACAGTTCAGATTCTGAAGAGAATAAAAGAGCGAATAAATATTAAAGCAGCTGAATAATTTTTTGAAATTTTTGAAGTTGTTTCTATATGTTAACTAAAGTTAACAGGAAATAAAAGTTTGAATTTTAATTCAACTTTTCTATATTCAGTATGTCAAACAAATATTGACAAACTGAATGTAGAACAATTTAATTTTTAAGATTATGATTACAAACAATACAAATGACGCTTTCGAAAATCTTCTTCTTGGTGATTCTAATGGTATTAAGTTGAAGATTACAGACTATACTAAAGCAGTATTTTCTATGAATGAAGTAGATGGTACTGTTAACCTTATTTTTGAAACCACTACTAAGGATGAAGATACTGGTTTGAAGATGGTATCTAATAAAGTTCATCTTATTGAGTACGATGAAGATTTGATGAACGGAAATACCATTCAGGATGATATTGATTTCCTTCTTGAAAAACTTGAAGATTTGTTGAATGAAGATTTTGGAATTGCTCCTATTGGAATTACTAAGTGGAAGAATTCTAACTGTTTGGAATACTAATATTAATATAAAGATAAAGAATATGAAAGTACAGAACGAAGCAAATATGAAGTATGTGATTTTGTCAACTGGTTTGGTTGTTGATATGGATAAGGTTATCGGTGTACAACCAAACCCTGACAATGAGAATGAGTTCTTCATTCATACTATTACATCACAGTATTATAAAGTATCTAAAGAAGATTACAAGTATCTCATTACTTGTGGATTTGGATTGGATGTAAAAGAGATTGCATGAGTGAAAGAGAATTTGAACGAAAAGTAAAGGAATGGCTAGATAAAGGATATTCTAGTTCTGAGGTCATTCATACTATAGAATGTAACTACTTAGGTACTTGTATTGCTGATATTAAGTTTTTCTTTACAGAAAAGTATAACAGAAATGATTACTATACAGTAAGCTTACATTGTATATATAATCCTGATAAGAAGGAAGTAGAAGTTTACTGCAACAGAGATACTGATCTTTGTCCTAAGAGAGATGATGTAAGTATCTGCAGTAAATGTACTGCTTTTGATTCTGCTTTACATTTCATAAGTCAATTGAATATCAATGTATGGGAATATGGTTGGTTCCATAACTTGCTGTTTCAGTTGTTCAAGTCAAAGAATCGAAAATAAATAAAATTAATTATTATGATGGATGCTGTTTTTGTGGAAAATGAGATTAAGAAAGATATTGAAGAATGCTTGAAATATTTTGGTTTCAAGAACACTTCATTATGTGAGCATAAGGTTTATGTGTCTAAGCTTGATAATTTGATTGGTTGGGAAATTTGTGTTTCATTCTTCAATCTTGGTACCAGTTCTAGGCATAATGTAAAGTTTATGTTTTTTGGAATTCCTGTTGATTCTGATACTACATTATTCAAGATGGTACCATTGAAGAGCAATTTGTCAACAGAACAAATGGAAACAGATTTTCTGGATTTGACTTCTTCAAATCCTAATAGAGAAATGCCAAGCATGTATTTTCATGACTATCCATTTGCTACTGCTATTGATTTCCAGCATAAGCTGATTTTTGATGAAACATTCAGTCACAACATTCAGTGTGATATTCTTGAGAATTATTGGAATAAACTATACAAGCATGGAACAGAAGAGAATTGTTGATGTTGATGCAACAGAAGCATTAGGTGAATTAAACCAAGGTGTTGAATTGAAGTATCGTATTGTTGAAGTAAGTCAACATAAGAGAAAGAAGCAAGATGATGGTACATTCAAATGGGTAGATGAAGTATATTATCAAGTTGAAGAGATTGTACCATCTGGTTGGTTTGGTCGCAAATGGCAAACTGTTGTATTTGAAGATGAATATGGTACCATTTCTGAATTTGAAGATATTTCTGATATTGGAGATTGGCTATTATATAGAGATGGCAAGAGATATAATGTAGTTAAACGTTACAAGAAAAGAGATTAATATTATGGAATTTCTAGTAAGCTATAAGGTAACTAAACGTAATGACGTAAATGATATTGTTGTAGAAAATATTAATGCTTTAGTATTAGATACAGATAGTACTGATAAGCATCATATTGAATATAATAATGTTGTTGACAGAAATGTATTAGATAAGTGGAGTTTTGAAATTTGCAATACAGAAAGATTTATTGATGGATATGAATATACAATATTGAATTGTTCTATTCTTTCATTCTGTAAGTTAGGACCATATTAAAACAAATAAGTCATGAAGTTTCTAGTAAGCTATAAAGTTGTAAAGCGGTGTATGCAGACAGATAAGATTGTAGAGAACATTGATTCTTTAGTATTAGATACAAGAAGTACACCAGAACACCCTATTGAATTCAAAAATGTTGTTGATGAGAAAGTACTTATGATGTGGGGTGATAGAATCTGTAGAAAAGAGCGAGTTGATTATGAATCTACTTTCACAATTCTAAAATATTCTATCCTTTCATTTTGTAAGTTAGGAACATATTAAAATTTTGAAATTTCCTAAGATTGTTCTATATTTTAATCGAACAAAATAATGATGATTATGGGAAAATTAAAAGAAGCATTAGTATCAATGGGTTACCGAAAGATGGAACCTAATAAGCCACTTTGGATGAAACCAATTGGTTTTTCTGCAATTAGTATCAAGATTGAGAATAATATTGTTACAATGAAGATATTGTTCAATAGTAAAAATGAAACTGAAGTTTGGTCTGGGTGGGAATTCAACATCAAAAATGATACTGATATCTTAAAAGAATTGAAGTTAGGTGAATGTGAGTTGATGAGAGATTTTTATCCATTTTCAAGTTCTCCAAATTCAAAGTTTGATTTCTTGACTAGATTAGATCAGGCAAACTTAATTTCTGGTTGTATTTAACTTAAAAAATTATTCAATTATGTTTACGATTATAGGTTTTCAGTTTAAGAGTGATGAACATTGCATTGGCTTGTCAAGAAAGAATTTGAAGAAAGATGATGTAACTGTTACTGAACTTATCCTTCATAGAAAGAAGTATGAATACAATAAGATTCGTACTGTTGTTCTTGACTATGTTTATGAAATTCATGATAAAGGAAAGTATGATATTACTATTTGGGAAACTATTTGTAGAGTTGCAAAGAGTTTGAATTGTACTTGTGTCTGTCGATATAAGGCTATTACATATATAGCTAAGCCATCTAGTGCTCCGCAATTGGTAAAGCTTTATCATGAAGCATTACAGAAGAATTATCTTCATAAGTTTGGTCCTGATGCACCTAGCAATTGCAACTATCCATCAAATAGAGTTTTGTACAATTTCCATCATTTGAATTCTTACAATGAAACTATAAAGAATTATATAGAAGAATTGGAGAAAATGCGTAGAGAGAAAGCACAGCTTATCTTCTACACATTTGCATCAGATATTGAAGATGAAGTACAGAAAAATGAATTTCCAAATGATACTTCTAATGTTGTAAGAATGTATGTTCGTACATTATACAAATTCATTATAGGACTTTGCAAGAACAATAAGAAGAAGTATTTCTATTATGATGACTTACCAATAGGTTGTTTAGTACCTGGTGGTAGAAAGGATAGATTTATTGATGATAGAATTCGTGAGCACTATCTTGAAATGTACATTGACTATTGCATCAAATTCTCTGGTGAAATGAGAAAGATGGAAGTACTTAATGAATGTGGAAGCATCATGAAGAAACATGTGTATAAAGTATATGGTAAGAATGAAGAAGTAGGATATTCAAATATCATGGTTTTGGTTGATTATGTATGTAATTGGTCACCTTCTTACTTGTAAACAGAATTAAAATAATATAAATATATAAAGATTATGACTGAAGAACTTAGAAAGTGTGCAAGTTTGTTTGATATCGATATTTTCCTCTATAAAGATATGGAGCATGGAACATGTGGTGAGTACACAAATAGTTTCAATGTAATAGTTGAAAAGCATTCAAACAGATTATTGAGTACTTGGTTAGATGATAAATATTCAGATATCAGTAAAGTAAAGGGTCTTATTTGTAAGCCTATCAATGAAGACAGTTACTTTAATCCAGTACATTATTTCTGGGAGTGTGCTGCAAAGATTGCAAGAGAGTATCATATTACTATTATCTATTCATTGAAGAAGAATGGATGCAAGTATATTGTAAATGATACATCAGATCCTGGTATGATGTATGACTTGATTCCAAAGCCAAGATTCTTCAATAATGTAATCAAGGTCAATGGAAGAAAGTATTGTCCTATCCAGTATGATTTTGAATATATGGATAGCAATATGGATTTGCTTGACAAGCTTAAGATTAAGGTTTGTGGTCCTAAGATGCCAAAGATTTCAAAGGACTACTATACATTCATGATGTCTGAATATTCTATTGACACATATATTGATGGATTGAAAGATGAGATTGAACGTTCTTATAAGAAGAAGGCAGATATCAGAACTAAAGCATACATGAAGCTTGCAAGTAAGTATGTAAATAGAATGATTGCTAATCCAGTATTTAATGTTTTGACAGATCAGGAGTTTGATGTTGCAAAGTTGATGGTAGGTCTTGTTTATGTAAGTTTTGACAAGTTCCCATATACGGCAGCTAAGTCTGTTACCCCTATATATGAAACTGATGATGAATGGTACAATATCATGAAAGAAGTAGATTGGCTTCTTGGATATGAGGTACCTGATACCGTAAATGACAAGTCTATTGCAAAGATTGTTGATACATTATCTGAATACAATAAAGATAAAGAAGATGGTGGTCAGTCATGTTTTGACTATCTGAAAGATTGCCATTGGAGAAAAAATAAATAGAAAAATGATTGAAATTTTATTTGTTTATTCTATATTATAATTGTTAAAACATTAATGATTATGATTATGAATACAAATAAAATTTCTTTCGATAAAGCAGTTGTAAATCTCTTGAATGGAGATACTTATCTTTTCAATTGCAAGTTTGATGATACTTCAACTGTTTTCACTATTGATGATGACGCTCTTACTATTAATCTTGCATTTTCAAAGAAAGATGAGAATGGTGAATATAAGATTCTTGGTAACAAAGAAGTATCAATCTACAGTGTTGGAGGTACTCCTATATTTGACTTTGATGATGTAGAACGTATCATTGATGCTTACGATGATGGTGTAAATGAGTTCTTCAATTATGATACAGACAATGCCTATCTTGAAGATTTGGATTGTGAAGAAGTATACTAATAATTTAAATGATTATAAACTATGAGTAAGATGATTAATAAGAAGATGAAATTTGATGAGAAACCAATTCCAAAGGTAAATCAGACTTGCATGTTCTTTGATGATGGTAAGATTTCATATAGCAGAATGTATCAAGCAACAGTAAAGCAAGTAATGGTATATGATGATGCACCTGATAAAGTCAAGAAGACTTTTGAACGTGAATCTAAAACCCACGATTGGATTTGGAACAATACAACTGACTATATTGTTGCTTGTGAAATCAAAGATTATGATAGGAATCTAATCTGGTTTGCTAGAACGGTAGATGGTGGATGGTTCAGTATGGATGTTGATAAAGCATGGCAAGGTGGTCGCTTGGATATCGATGGTGAACTTGAAGATTATCTAGTAAGTTTGTTTGATTAAAGAATTAAAATATAAATACAAATATAAAATTAAATTATAAAAATCATGGCACAGTCAAGTAATTCACAGTTTGCAGTACTTTCAAATGGTTTGATTATTAAGTTTTCAAATATTGTAGGAATTCAGCCTAATGCATCTAATAATGGTGAGTATTATGTACATACAGTAACATCTCAGTATTATAAGATTAATGTTAGTGATTATAATTATCTCAAGAATTGTCTTTCTCGTTCAGAGTTCTATACATTTGTTAGTGGTTTGGTAGTAAGGAATGACTATGTAATCGGTATTCAGGCAACTGATAAAGATGGTGAGTATTATGTACATACTACAACACCACAGTATTACAAAATCAATAAGTCTGATTATTGCCAATTTATTGGTGACAACTTTACATTCAATACTTCTGATCCAGTAGAAACTCTTTAATATAGAATATTCATGGAAAAAGAAATGAATGCAAAAACCCTGGATGATCTTGTAAAAGATATTTTAAGAGAATATCCAGGGTTTGTTGTTCCAGCTAGAGGATTCTGGCCAGAAAATGTGCCAATGATAGAGTATTCAAGAGAAAAAGATGAATACTCATGGGATTGTGACAATAGAAATTGCAAAGGTGAAGTATTTGGAATTCCTGATAATAGATTCAAAACAACAGATTCTACATTGGGTCATACTACTTTAGGTGATTTGAAGTCTATTATAGATGAAGCAATAGAAAAATATGGTTCAGATACAGAAGTAAAGTTTGATGAACATGAATACAAAGCATACAACTGCAATACTAATTACAATGTTAATGTAAATATCATTAAGAAGAAGTATGAAAATAATGATGAGTATTACAAGCGCATTACTAAAGCTCTTGATGAATATAAAGAGAAAGTTAGAAAAGAAAAGCAGTTGAAGAAAGATATTGCTGAATTGAGTTTGATGCTGAATACTGATACTTTACGTACTGCTAATATTGAGAATTCTGATTTATATACATTAGAAAAAATTCTATCAAAATTGAGAGATGAGTAGTAAGTTCAATAAATATATATTTTATATCGATTCAACTAGACAAACAGTAAACTTTGATTCATTGGATGAAGTCAATGAATATGTTTGTGATATGACCGGAGTATCAAAAGATCAAGTTGTCATTGTTGATGATGTTGAAGAGAAAGGTCATTCAAATGTATCGGTTAAAGATAAGTTTGGTGATCAGATGAGAGTGGTAGGTTTTGTTTATGGTTCTAGATGGTAAATTGTTATGATTAGCTTAAATTTTCAGCAATTGGATGAAGAGACTATGGTTGCTCTTTATTCTATAGAGTTTGATTCTGGTACTCTATTGAAGTCAATGTTGAATGATATTCAAGAGTTAGAGCAGAATGGAAAATGCCATAGTGTTGGTATTGTACAAATTTACAATCACCATGAGTTGTATGATGAACCTATTGTAAAAGTAAAGTATGTAGGTGGTGTTATTTCTAATGATGAATGGAAGAAGATTCCTGTTTGTTTTCTCAATAAACCAGTAGAATCGGCTTATATGTTTACCACTACAATAAAGGATGGTAATTATCATATTGCTATTACAGTTAAATAGGATTATTATGGAGTTTAAGAAAGTAAAAGTTTCTAAGAGATGTAATGTTACCATAGAGGAAGATAGATTTGCAATTAATGATCTGGATGGTACAGAAAGATTGGTAGATGATGCTGATACTTATTATGCATTCAACAAAGCAGTATATTGGGCAGACAATCTCAGAAAGTTTGTTGCAAAAGAATTTGAAGATAAGTATATAACAAGCAATGGTATCAAGAAAGGTGATATGGTTGCTGTTTCATCCAACATGGAATATGATACCGAGACAAAAGAATTCAAGATAAGTAAGAATTCTCCTGTAAGTATTGGATATTATATGGGGTTTGAAGTTACTGGATTTTCTTGGAATGATAAGGTTCCAAAGTTTGGTATCAATATTGATAAAAATTGGCATCGTGGTTGTCAAATCTTAGCTGGTGGTATAGATGCAGGAGTTGGATTCATTCCATTGGTTAAAGATCATGATACTGAAGAATTCCATATACCTGAAAACAATAAGTGGCTTCATACTACTATAAGATTGGCAACAGCAGAAGAAATAAAAGAGCATAAAGAAAAGCTAGATGAAATCAAAAAGGCTCTATCTTAAATTTTAATAATATTTAACATTTATATGTTTGAATAATACGTGGCATTTTTACTATTTTAATTGTATGGAAATACATGTAAAAGTAAAAAGTGCCACGTATTAAAGTAACTATAAATAAAGCAAATACAAAGCGTATTGTTGACTTTGTCAAAACATTGAAAAAGAAATATCCTATATTTGGTCCTTGGATGGGTATAGAAGAAGATTATTTCCTTGCCGACTGGATTCAATTGATGAAGGATGAAATCAGAGCTATAAGGGATTGTCATGAAAAGGATATTATTTGTACTTATATAGATGAGGCTTTACGAATAGCTCCATTTATTTCTAGAACAGATGCAACTACATTATATCTTGCAGCTAAGAAGAAAGCAAGAGCAAGTTTAGTAAAGCAATATACTGATAAGACCTTTGATAACAATATAGACAGATACTTCAATGAAGTAAAGAAGCAATATATAGAGCATCCTCAAAATGAATGTGATGATTTAGTATTTTGTGATGAGAACAGAGAAATATTCTTGAAGAATAATTTGAAGTTAGTTGTAAACTGTGCTAAACGTTATCAGAATCTTGGTATGCCATTTGATGATTTGATTCAAGCTGGTAATGAAGGATTGATAGCAGCATTTGACAGATTTGATACATCTAAAGCAAATTTGAGAAATTCTATCAAACAAAAGATAAAGTTGGAATGTGATGAGAATAGTCCTATATGTTATGAAAAGGCTAAGAATATAATAAAAGAAGGATTTACTTATGATAAGCTTCTTGATGAAACATTAAGTAAATTACCTGTTGATGGATTCAACAATACATCAGAATTCTATTCTTGGGTCGATAAGAATGTAAAGACTGCAGTGTTTGCTTCTGTTGCATTTCAATGGATTCGTGCAAGCATATTAGTAGATATATCAAGACAAGGTCAGGTTGTAAGAGTACCTAATGCTGGTAAAGGAACAAAATTAGCTGATATAATAAGATTGGATGGAATCAATCCTTATACAGATGATTGTTATCATGACAATGATATAAGCAAGATGGCTAATGATGAATTCATCATTGAAGACAATAAGTTAGATGAAGAAGAACGTATATCTAGTTTGAGAAATGCTATAGATGAATTGTTGGAACCATTGTCACCTACGGCAAAGAGGATGATGAAGAAACGATATGGTGTTGGTATGCCTTACAGTATGTCAGTATCAGAACTTGCAGAAAATGAAGGTGTTTCTCTATCAACAGTTAAGATGACTTTGAAAGATGCAACTGATAAGATATTAGAAAATATGACCCCAGAAAAGAAAGAAATCATCATGAATATGATGAATGGTAATAACTAAATAATTCGGATAATTATGTATTGGAAATTTTATAATTTATTTAAAATTGATTGGGAAAATCCATTAGAAATATGGGAGAAGTATGGAAGAAAATACTTCATAAAGCCAAAGATGAAATTTAGATTTTGGCAAAAGTACCATGGTGTAGATCCAATGAATATATTAGAAATATATGGAGTTGGATTAGGTTGGAAAAGCAAATATGGGATGCTCGAATATGAAGAAGACCCATATATAGAAATTACTTTGTTTAAACATATTTCTCTTCATATTGATTTTCTAGCACCAAAATATAATGAAAAGAGAGATGGAGAGGTATTTGATGTTTGCTATTGGGAAGGCATTCTTTCCATGATGAACAATGTCAATAGCATAACAGGAGAACTAAAGAAGCCAGAAGAAGATGCATTATATGATTCGTATGTAGAAAATCAATGGTTTGGTTGCTATAATAAAGAAAAGGAAGAATATCCAGCACAAAAAACAATTAGGCCATTCTTGAAACCATTAGGTAAGCATATATTGGATATAAAGATAAGAGAAGCACAAGTAAAAGAAGCAAGAGAAAATGGAACATTGAATCATAATCATTGGTAAAAATCTACCGATAAATAAATGACAAACCATTCATGCCACCATCAACTTTTACTATTCTGTTCTTTTCTTTTACATATATGATACAGATATTTGATGGTTGTTCAATTTTATATACTATTCCACTAGCATGAAAATTTGGAAATAGATCACATGAGGCTATCATTTCAACATTCTTTCCTAATATCATAGGTTGTAATGATGAAAGAGGTAGCCCTTGTATTTTTTTATAATTTTGATTCATTTTATTTGAAATTTCTGATATGTATTCTATATTTATTATGTATAAAAATTAACGACATTGTAACATCAATTAAGAAATAAATGGAAAAGACTTGGAAAGAACTATTAGGTTCTAGATGGGATAAGTTGTTGAAACTTAAAAGAGAATCAACAGATCCTTATGTAAAAGATTTCAGATGTCCAGAATGCAATACATTAGATACTAATCATGTAATTGGTTGGTGTGATAGTGGAGATATTGGATTGATGATGATAAATGAATGTCCTAGATGTGGTACAAAATACCGTTTTCATGGTACTACTACAGGAAGATGGAATCTTGATTCATTTATTGGTGATTTGTATACTCAATTATCTGTACAGAAATAAAATTGTTTTAAGATGAATAATAAATTATTACAATGGATTAGAGCAAATTTGCTTGGAATTTTTGGATGTATGTATCTTCCAAAGAAAGATGCAAAGAACAATTTGATAGTGTGTGACATATCATTTTTTGTTATCTATACAGTTGTTGCTATTACAACAGTAGTTTTCTTTACAACTATTATCTGTCACAGTAACATACCTAGTCTAGAAAAGATGTGCGAAACAGAAAGATTCTGGTGGGCATTTTATCAATGTGCAAATATCTGTGTAATATTCTATTTTATTGTAAATATATTTAGATGGGTATTCAAGTCTGAAAACAGATATAACTATGAAGATATAACAGGAAATACAATAATTGAAAGCTTCTACTGTGCTCCATTCATTTCTTATAGTAAGTTTACACAATATTATAATGAGAATGAAAGAAGAAACAGATCAAAGCAGAATGTATTGAATAAATGTGCAGAGGAAGATTTGCAATCAGATATTAATAAATTAATTCATAAATTAAGTAAATAAAAATGGAAATGGTAACAAATGTAATTTTAGGTGTTGTAATTGTAGTTGTAACTTTCTTGGTAGTATGTTATCTTAGCGGAAGAAAGAAAGCCAATTACAAGAAGAGTTCTGGTGAGAAGCTAGCATGTACTCTTCAGAAGAAGTTTTCACATTATATGGATGATTTGAATCGTAAGTTGCGAACACCAGAAGATATCCAGCAAGAGATGCTTGATGCATTGGATGATTACAAAGCTGCTAAGGTTGATGAAGTAAAGAAAGTAATTGTAAATCTTACAAATACAGAGACAAACATCAATAGCAATATCACTAAGCTACAGAATGCAAAGCAGAATATTGTATCATCTATCTTGAAGATGAAGGAAAATCCTGAATCAGATCCTAATGTTGGTGGTCAGATGGTAATGCAAGTAGAACAGCTTGATAAGTCAATTGCTGCATCTCAGAAATCATTGGATAATTTGAGGAATCAGGTAATGAGTGTCAATGCAACAATGGCTAAGCTTAGCAACAAGATTGAGATGAAGCGAGCAGAGGTACTTACATTGATTTCAACTTATATTGCTAATTCATGTTCTAAGGCAGTTAAGTTTGATATTGACTTGAGTGATTTGATGGGTGACTATACTAATGAAATGACTGTAATGGAGCGAACAAGTAAGATTGATGAGATTGCAGAAGCTAAGGTAACTGATGTTCCTGATGATACTAATGTTCTTGCTCCACAGGAGTATATTGACAAGTACAAGAACTTCAAGTAAATATTATATAGATTATGAGATATATCAATAGAAAAGTAAACTGGAAAAATGAATATGGGTTTTCATTTGAATGCTATATTGGTGAAAAGAGTCATATCACCCAGTTCATGGTAGAACATAAAATGTTCCCAGGAAATAGAATAGTTGCTTATACAGAGATGCGACCAATGAATAAAGGATGGAATTCTCCTAACTCATTGGATATTAAAGTGACAATTTCTAATGGTGGACATGTTGTTGATCAGTTTGTTATTGACCAAGGTACATTTTGTAAAATTATGTCAAATGTTTATTATGACAGAATTTCAAAATCATTGAATTGATACAACAAAGGATGGTAATTACCATCCTTTGTTCGTATAAATAATTTGAAATTTTTCATTTTATTTCTATTTTAATAATGTACAAAAATTATTAATAAAATGAGAAAATATTTAGTGAATTATCGCGAATTAAATCCTACAGTATGTACCTCTTATACTGAATATACAACTATCTATGAAACAGAAGGTATGATGACTCAAGAAGATGTTGAAGCTTTTGAAGAAGCTAAGACTAAAGAACGTGAAAGAATAGTTACAATGGTAAGTTTTCACGAACTTGGTTATGCTAAGCCAAAGAAAGAACCATTGCCACGATTAGTTGCATTCGTCTTATATGATACATTGTACAATGAAAAGGTACTTGTCTATACTAATGAGACAGAAGTAGAAAAGTATTATGTAGATGAGAATACTGGTGATAAGTTCATTGTATTGATTGATCCTAAAACAGGTAAGAAACGTGAATACTATTGTGCAGAAAATGGTATCTTCTTTGGTAATGAAGATATTCATAAAGTATGTCCAATTAGTTGGTTGACAAAATATGAAAGATGGTACTTATTCAGTATGGAATATGAACATTACAAGCATACTAATACCTATGAACCACATGATTAAAATATAAAAATATATAAAGGAAGGAAAAATGATCGAGAAAGAAAAATTCGATGAATTGCAGAAAAGGCAAGATGATCTGCGATTAGAAAGAAATAAGTTAGCAGATGAACAACAGAAGATTCAGAAGCAGATTGATGAAATTGAAATTCAGAAATATGATGTTGAACGTTTTGTTGGAAAGATCATAATTACAAAGAAGATGTTAGGTGCAGTATATGTTTCTACTAACTATATGATTGTTGATAGAGTAGAACGTTTGTATAATGGACCACGGTTTTATGGTAAGTCTATTGAAATCTGTTTTTCTAATTCTACTGCTATTGGTAACAGTATTTGTATGTATGAAAGATCAGAATATTCAGGTATTGCTTGGTCCGGAGTAGATGCTATAGATGATACTACTACACCAGAACAGTTGAAAGCAACTATCAATAAGCTTTTGAATGCATTTGATTACGGGGATGAACTAAATAAATTGAAGACAAAACATGGGTGATCCACAGTATTTTGACCAAAAAACATATTGGAGTATAAAATGGTATAATTTGATGATTGTCAATATTGTCATTTTATTGTTTTATTCTGTAATATTACCAATACCATATACAGCATATATTGTTCTGTTCTTTGTTGTAAGTTGGTTATTTTATGTAATTAAGTATCTCGAATTGAGAGAAGAGAAAAAGAAAGAGAAGAAAGATGAGTTGGAAAGCATTGATAAATAACAGAATTAAGAAAATTGACAGATGGTTATCAAATATTTTTGTATGGGTTCTCGCAATGACTGTCTTGTTTATATGGGCAACAAAAGTATTTATTGAATTCTTTCCATTCATTTTGATAATATCATTGCCATTCTTGATTTTGTTTGATATTTGGATTGGATTCTTCTATATCTATTATATAGGAATATTCTTGTTATGTGGATATCGAGCATACTATGAATTGGATAATCATCAAATTTGATGATTATCCAATTCTTATAAATCTATTTTTACTTAAATCGATTTAAATAAAGGAATGAAAAACTTAACGGAATACATAACAGAAGCAGGATTTGATTCTAATGTTCAAAAGGCAAAAAATAGAGAAATTATCAATAAGTATTTTACTGATTTTACTATTTCTGCGGCATTTCCTATCAAGAGACAGAAGAACTATAAGAAATATTTTGACTATATGTATCGTTGTGAAATTTCTAAGAAAGAAGAAATTGATAAATTCTATGATGCATTATGCAAAATGTATGATGAAACTGGCCAAGAATATAAGCAAAATGATATTGATAGAAGAAAGGAAATTGACAAGAATCAATGGAATTCTAGCCTTGAATTGACTAAGGAACTTGCAAAGACTATGGGTGTTCCAGTGGATAGCATGCCAGTCCAATCATTATCATTTAGTATACGAACAAATCCAGATTTTTAAATAAAGAATTTGATATTATGAAGAGCTTAACAAAATGCGTTGATGAAAGTTGTCAACAGATGACATCATATATGATAAATGAAGCCAAGACTAAAGGAGAGGTTTATAAATATGAAGAGGCTAAAGATAATGATAATCCTTCAAAATTCAAAGATAGAATTCAGCTTATTGGACATGAAGGAAAATGGATGAGAGAAAACTTTGGCCCTATCTATATCGAAATGGTGACAAATTTGGCTAGAAAGTCAAAAGATCAATTCCTTGCTGATTGCGATACTACAATCAAAGCTTATAACCAAAAAGCAAAATGGTGTGAGATACTCGCATGGGATCAAGATGAAAATGACTTTGTACAGTTTGCAGCAACTGGTAGAGGTACTGAAATGTGGCATCCTGACTTCATTGAAAATAATCAAGAATTTCATAGACTATTCAGATAACTATGGAAAAGAAAGATTGTAATATTATGATTGGTAGATTTATGCCATTTCATAAAGGTCATGCTAGTGTACTTCAAGCTTTATATAAAGAAAACGGTTATCCTTGTGTAGTATGTTGTGTTACAAATACTAAATTTGATGCAAAGCATCCATTTTCAGACGATTTGATAGAAAAGGAATTTGATACTTGCTTGAAGGGTGAAGATTATTACCTCGATAAGATAATGATTAAGTCAGCTGCTATTGATAAAGTCGGTGAAGAATTAGCAAAGAAAGGCTATGGGGCTCATTTATGGGGTTGTGGCACCGATAGAGAGAAGCAGTATCAAAGAATGGCTACTAACAAGAAGTACTTGACTGATTTTCCTGATGACTTTAAGTTATTTGTTGTAAAGAGAGATGAACAGTCATCTAATGTTGATGGTATATCAGCAACTAAAGTAAGACAAGCTATTAAAGATGATGATAAGGCTGCATTTGTAAAGATGATGCCAGATGGTGCACAGAAATTGTTCAATGAGTTTAAAGAAGAACTTAGTAAAGTGAATGAAAGTAAATGTTGTCACCTCGGTGAATATATAAGTAATGAAAACTATTTTGATATCGAGTAATGATTAATTTAAAACAATATGTAGAAATAGTGGAATCTATGTTTACAAAAGCTGATTGGGATAAGCATGATGGAAAGTATCAAAAGGGAATTGTATCAAAAATTTTATCAGGAGAACCTATATATTTAGGAAAAGATTCCAATGGTGATACTTGGGTTTGTAAAAATATAGATAAAGCTAAAGAACTTTTTAAGGATGTTGATTCGATGGATTCACCAGATGAGTTCAATAAAGCTATGTCTGAACTAGATGGGCCATTATGGACCAAGATATTTAAGGGTCAAGTTTCTGGGTATATGAAAGGTGTAGATAGTGGCAATGCAGGTAATAGATTTGAACAAGAATATTTAGACAGTATACATTCATATATCCCAAAACTAGAAGAAATTACAGGTAAAAACCTAAATAATTATGAAGCTACTAGAGTTGGTGGAGATAATTTGAAAAGACCATTGCAATTTGAAGGTAATTTATTTACTTTAGGATTAAGTCAAGGATGTAAAACAGTAGGTGATAGTGTTGCAGATATAAAATTGAAGAAAGGAAATGATACTATAAATTTAAGTTTGAAAAGAGGTAATTTAGTATCATTCATAAATACAGGTATATTGAAAATATTTACTGCTGCTTCTTTTGATAAATTTAAAGACAATGGAACTTATGATCCTGGAAAAGATGCAGAATCAATTCTTGATGCATTTGGAATAGATAAGAATAAATTTGCCTATACATTTACTCATTATGATGGAAAAACTCCTGTAGACGATTTTAAGATTGATAACACTGATATAATGAAGAAGAATAATGATTTTAAGAAATTTATGGATAGTGTTATTGGTTATGACTATATCATGGTGCATAAATTAGGTAAAGATATACATTATGTAGATTTGTCAACTAAAAAAGATAGAGATAATTTGATTTCTAATTTAAAAAGGTCTACTATATATTATGGAGGAAAACAAGGTAAAGGAAAACGTGTAGATATTGAAATGGAATTTGAAAATATTACTATAAAATTTAATTTCAGAACAAAATTTGCTGGCAAAATATATCCTTCATATTTACAAGCAGATTATAAAATAAATCCATCATTTTATAAATAAATGTTAAATTTAACACAATATGTACAAATCTTTGAAGGAGGAATGAGTAATCACATGTCAAGACCTTATGATTTCCCTGAACTTACCTTAAAAGATTTAAGAGAAATAGTATTGTCAGTATTTGGCTATTCTGATCCAGTCGAATTTACAGAGAAGTTAGATGGTACTAATATTCAGGCATCTATGAATAATCAGAATGAAGTGATATTCATAAGAAATAAAGGTGACTTGAATTCTGAACGCGGTGGCATGTCAGTAGAAGATATGGCTGAAAAATGGAAAGATAAACCAGGTGTACAAAAAACATTTGTTTCTGCTGGTAAGATATTAGAAAGAATATTCAAAAGAATAGGTAGTAATTTCTTCAATCCAGATCCTAATACTAGATTATTTGCAAATTGTGAATGTATTGTTGCTGGTAAAACAAATATCATGCCATATATTGATGATAGTGTTGATTTTCATAATATCTGGGTATACAAAAAAGAAGGTGATGAATGGAAAAAGGATAAAGTTACTAGAGATGGATTAGATACTATAGAAAAAGCTATAGATAAAGATGATAAGGCTCAGCTTACTCCTAAATTGATAATGAAGGTAAATGACCAATCAAGAAAAATAGCTACTAAATGGTGTGATGAACTAAACAAACTTTGGAAACAAGAAGGATTAGGTGAAGATGATACATTACAAACTTGGGAACAATCTAGATTTAAGAAGATTGCACCAGAATGGATGACTGATGAAGATGGAGCAATATTCAGAAGATGGTTCCTTATGGATAAGTCAGTAAATATGAGAATATTGAAAAAGACTTATAAAGATCATGTTGATGAATTAGCAGAACTTGATAAAAAAGGTTATAAGAAATATGTAAGTGATGTAATGGGACCTATTGATAAGATGTTCATCAATCTAGGTACTGATGCAATAAATATGATACAAGGACTTACTAATTCTATAACTGATGAGCAAGCAAAGAAAGTAAAGAATGAACTTATATCAGATTTGAATACAGTAATAGATAAAGTAAACAAATCTGATGATATGGAATTAAAAGCAAAGCTTGCATTAGAATTGTCAAGATTAGGAGATATGAATACAAATATTCATGATACTGAAGGTATTGTGTTTACTTGGAAAGGTAGAATGATGAAACTTACATCAGGATTTGGTCCTGCAAATCAAATAATTAATTTACAATATAAATTAAATAAATAACTATTATAATTGAAATTCTTTTTATCAATTATCTATTTTTATATAAGATATTAGATATGAACATCATGTTTCTTCAAAATTAGTTCACCAATATCACTCTCATTTGAGATGATTTGATAGTAAATATTATAGTAAAGAATTAAATAATATTCAGTAAGAAATTAATGGTGTTTACAAAATATATCACAGCGGTGACTTAAAAGCGTCAGAGTACACGATAATTGATTTGTAGCTATTTCATTATATCACTCTGACGCTTTTTTTAAAAGAAATAATGAATTAGTCATGAACAACTTAGCACTTATCAAATCATCTCAAATGAGAGTGATATTGGGTGTTAGTTTTTGATATATTCATGATTTCTCTTGGTCACTTATATTCTATAAAATATATTTGAAAGAGAATTTATGGCTACAGGATTATGCTACACTCAGAGTGGTAATGTTAAGAGATATGAAACGGATCAATGGCATGGATTTGCAACTACAGGTAAACCAGTATTAAGTGCATATGGGTTACCTGTAAATAATTTCAATATGGTCACCTGGATATTTAATTCAAATTACCATAAAAATGATCCTGTTGTTTTAAATGATACTTATTTTAATTATAGTATGAATAAAACATTATTTACAATTACTAAAGAACCATCATCTACAAGTTATAAATATGAAGTAAGTTATACTAATTTTATTGATGATAATTATATTAATGATCTTAAACAACATATTATTGATAATTTTAATATCCAAACAAAACAAAATATAGATGATTATAATTTGACATATTATAATCCAAATATACTTAGTACTTATGAAACGAGTTATTCAATAATTCAATCCACATATATATTTAATTCTATAAAAGTATATTATCATAATATAGGTAATTATATTAATGTTAATAAATCTTCCTTATTCAGTGATAATTTTAATGGGTTTATAATTTACAAACCAAAGCCTTTAAAATTATTTAATATATCTAGTGTATTATTTTCACCAGTGGTTTATATTAATGATGATACAAATGAAAAAATTTTTAACAAGGAGATACAAATACAAAGTTTATGGACATTACCAATTCCTAAATTTGATGTGATTTTTACTACTGAATATAATAATGAAACTTATAAATACACACATAAAGATTATAAATTTTCAAATAATCCTCCATTCCAAGATTTAAATATAAAAGTTAGTGATAATAAGAAATTAGGAAACAGTTTTATGGTAACATTACCTCCAATAGTCATAAATGAAGATAATGGCAAAACAATAGAATATAATGGAACTAATCTACCAAATTTGAAAAATTTTACTTCTAATTTGGATTCAATAACACTATCAAATGGTAAAATTCTTTGGGCTCAAACTAATTATATGTATGAGTTAGTAGTAAAAGGATCTTTCCAAAAATCATACGAAATAATTAAATATGATACAAATTATGTTTTACATCAAATAAACCCAATAAGTTATGTTCAATTATTTATTAAAGATTTACCTGATTATTATTTAATAAATGTTAACTATGAAAGAAATATTAATGACCCAATAAATGCTAGTAATGTAAGTATAATTTGGAATGTTAAATCTTATAAAAATGGTAAAATTTTACAATCATATATACCAGGAGGAATAATAGATGATTTAAATTTTTCAATTGAATTTGATTTCTCTGTGATTAATTATTCATATAGAGAAAATGAGATAATTAATGAATCTTCAACTGAAGAAGGTAAATTTTCAGCAGATATAAATGTATCATATCCTTTAAATAATTTATATGATTTTACAAGTGATTTAGATTATGAAGGTAATGGATATGATTATGTAGCAAGTATTGAACAATTTACATACCCAAACAAGAGTCATTCTGGTATAGAAATTAAATGGAAATAAGATATTATAAATAAAATAATGAAATTATGGGTCTAGACCCATAATTTCATTATAATAATTCTAATATAAAATTAGATAAATTCTTCATTTAAATATTCAATTTATTTTATTTAAAAATATTAATTAAAAGTCCATTGTAATTTTCCGTACCTAATATAATTGCAAAGCACTTCTTGCAAATCATATTTTCTTTCTACACCTATCATGCAATATCTGTCATGGTCCATCAAGTCTTTAATATCCTTATCATAATGTTCCATAGCTCTCTCATAAGCAAGACTGTCCTTCTCTAATCCACCATCCTTCCATCTTTGACGTAACTTACATAACCAATATTCTTTGATGTTCAGATTAGGCATCACATTTGTATAAATCAGATTTCTCTTTTCTAGTTCATCTCTAACTAATTGATGAGTACTGCACATTACATTGATACCTTGCATTACTAAATCTTGTACATAATTTACATAGATTTCTACCCAATTGCTTGGTCTTCCATCATTTCCTTTCATCAAGCTAGTTTCCAAATCTATTATAGAAACCCATCGACCATCTTCCATTTGAATGCTGTTACCTCCTATGCTTGTCTTTCCTATGGCAGGATATCCACAAAATATGTGACCTATAGGTTTATGTTCCATAATTTTATTGTCTTTATTATCTTTCATTTTTTAAACTTCATATAATTTCTTTATATATTTAGCAGGTATGTTATTCTTTACAAAATAACAATGATCTTCTTTATCATACATGTGATCTCTCCAGATATCAAAGTTCACTGTATACAAGTCTACTAACAACACTACTGTATTTTCCCAATCTAAATGATTCTCATCATCTGATCCTTTTCTTGCTTGCTTAAACTCTCTTGCAAATTTCAATATACTTTCTTTACTTTCTTTTCCTTTTAATTGTATTCTAGAACTATATTTTCTATATCCATCCTTTCCATCATGACCTCTCATTCTGAGTCCAGTCTCCTTTATTTTTTCATAATTTTTCTTAGTAGTAACATGTATGAATTTGTTATTAAACAATTTCATTGTTTCATTATTACATTTGTCAGGATATTCAGGTTCTAAAATAGTATATCCATTCCACATATCAGTCTTCACATAATTGAAGAATGTACATATATCTAAGAACTTACTTGAATTAACATAATATAATTGTTTGTTGTTAAACTTTACACCTACCAATCCATGCTTGTTAGATCTATTGATAGTGCAAATCTCATATATATTGTCTTTATATTCTTTTTCTATATGATTCACCAAACTATCTACATCATGAGATTTTAATGTCTCATATAGATAAGAATTAAGTTCAAATGTATGATTAATGTATGATTCTTGTATATCTTTTGGTATGTCTTCTATAGATTCACCAAAATAAGTAGCTAACTCATTCAATCTATTTTGGCAGAACAACTTATCGTGTAAGTTGTTCTGACTTTCTATATATTCTTTTAAACTTATCATTTATTATATATAAATTTTAATCTTCCGGTATAAATTTTAATCTTCCGGATAGATCTTGACACCTTGCTCTTTGAACAACAAATATATCTTATTTGCTAAATCGTAAGCTAATGGGTGAGGTTTACCAGTAAGACCTTTCATGCGTAGATCAAAAAAATGTTCCCAATCTTTTGTAGTACCACTCATCACCAATTCCGTAGCTGTTGAATTAGGAAGTACAGTAGCTGCTTCTTGTGCATTGCAACCCATCTTACATAACTTAAGATATGAATATTCTGCACGTTCCATCTGCTTTACCCATTCATCATATACCTCATTTGAAATCAAGAACTTTCCAAATGCTGGTTTCAAGAACTTAAGCTCATTATCAAACTTATCTTTACCATAATTACAATAGCGAGATGACTCTTGGTTGAAACTGAATACACGATGGCGTTCAAACTCATTTGCAATCTGACGATTAGTTATCATTCGTACAGTAATTCGTCTGATATGGTTTATTGGTTCATAAGCACACTGATACTTAAGTACATCTTCCATTTCGTTTTCAACAATTACTCTATAGTTAGTAGTAACATAACAATAATTGCCATCACTATTTGTTTCACTATATTTGTTGAATGAAAAGAACAATGCATCATCTCTCTTACTTCTTGGCAGCTTAAGATAGATAGTACAATGTTCCAATGTTGACAAATGTTCTGAATCAATCATTCTAGACACGAACTTTTCTGCGCTACCTTCTGTTATGAGATTCAATGACTTATAGCAAGTTCTGCCTGCAATTTCTACAATCTTCTTACCTTCTTCAAGTGTTGCTTCACCTAAACTTAAAATCTCTGCCGTTTGGTTATCAATTACCTTCATATTGTTATTTTATTAATATTGTTTAAAACAAATCAAATTCCTCTTGTTTCTCTACTTTGGTTTCTGATTCTTCTTTCTCTTTCAATTTTCTCATGCTTCTTTCTAGCTTATCTTTCTTATAAGCAAACTCAAATACTCTGTTTAAGAAATTCTCATCATATTTGAATGCTGGCATATATGCTTTATAGATTTCACCTTTGTTCTTACCAAGAACTGCATCTGTATTCTCATATTCTGCTTTAGGTAAATTCACTATCATACATTGAACATGACTAGCTTCTGTACCTTCTGGTAAGTAATTCTGCAACAATGCTTCTTTATAGTTGAATACTTGCATAGTATAAGTATACCAATCAAGATTAGGGAGTGTTTGAGCAGGTCCAAGCAATGTTGGTGTCCATTTGTTCCCTTTAGTTGATATGCATTCATTTGACTTCCAATCTATAATGATCCAAGTATCGGTACGTTTGTTATAGAATAATGCATCCAATCTACCTCTCACATAGAAATCATTATCATTGATAGTAATTCTATTCCAAACTTCTATTTCTCTACCAACAAATTCAACATCGCCAGACTTCATGATTCTTTCATAGAACTGGTCAAATGCCTTGATATGTGCCTTCATTCTTTCATCAGCATCAACATCATTATCAAGCATGAATTCTTCTATAATGTTTTCATCTCCTTCTAGCTTGCATTCAGTATAAGCATCTAATTTCTTTCCATAAGTTCTAGAAACATTAGCTTTCTGTTCCCACAAGTCTAATATCTCTTTATATGACAATCCAGTCCATTTGCAGTTTATAGATTTACCTTTTTCTTCACATTTCTTCACTATACCTTCTTGGTCAAACTTAGGACTGATATACCCATTTACTGCACTAATTGTAACATACGGAATATTCTTATCTACAAACTTATTATCTAGATTTCTTAACTTTTCTATCATGTTCATTTATACTTTAAGGATTAAATATTATCTATAAAATAGAATATAAATAGTATTGATTTCAACAAAAATATAGATGAAAATATTTTGAAATTTCAGAATATTGTTCTATATTTTAAATGTTAAAATTATAATGAATATGAAAGAAATAATAGTTTACATATTAGTTTTCCTGATATTCAACTCTGTGGTTTATTCCACTAAGGTGATATTCAATTATGGAACTGATAAAGGTGCTGAACCTATGGGTAATATACTTAGTATTATCTACTTGATGGTAGTTATTGTTATTTTCTTGATTTGGATTCTTTAAATTATATAAAATATGTATTACGATAAACTTTGGAACATTACTCCTGAAGAGAATACTCTTCCATCAAAACTAGATATCAACTGTTTGTGTGGTTTTGAACCTAAGATGGATATAGTCAATATCACTCAGTTGTATTTCTTCAGAGAATATCATAATGAAGTAAGATGGACTTGCAAGTCTATAAGAATCATTAAGATGGTAGGTCAAACATTTAAGATTACACTTAATTCTTATGGAAGTGTATATAAAGTAGAAGTATTCAATAGAGCAACTGGATGGGTAGAAATACTTAGCAAATATGATTTACCGGAAGATGTTGATACAGAACCAGACCCAACAAGATATGATGGCGATAGTATCAAGTCTAAGTTTGCTGTTATCTTTGATGATATTGAGAAGATGTTCATTAGAATGATTGTTAATTTGTATAATTAAAATATTTTTATGCTTATGTTGAGAAAGACAAAACCTAGTTTGCTGTACAGATTGTTATCTGGTAAAGAATCTTATGATACAGAATGCTATTATAAGAAGATGAATGACTTGATAGAACATGACTTAGACCAGTTTGAGTTCTATGATGAGCTTGCAGAAAAAGAAAATGAGTATACTGATGCTCCATTACTATACAAAGTAGTAGTCAAAGGCAAGCATACTTCTACTTGGAGAGTTTATTTCTTAGGTGAAGATTATCCAGTTGTAGTTTATCCACTCAATGAAGGCGGAATTATCATGATTAATCAATTGTATGGTGGATGTTGCCTTCATAAGAATGGAATGGAACCATCAGAACGTAGCAGATTCTATATCAAATATGATAGCATGCCATTCATTAGCTACCATTCTTCTAAATGGAAACAGAAATACGATAAGTATATTACAGATTGGCTTACTGAACATCTTGAAGATGGATATTCTGATAGTAACTGTTCAAAAGAATATATTGCTAAACTTAAATAGAAATTGAATTAATTTATGAATACAGAAATATTCCCAAATATTAATCGTGAACCTGATCCATCTTATGATATGTCAAAAGATGTTGATATTCTCGTAATGAAATATAGAGATTATCACAATTTGACAGATGATGAAGCTAAGTTTCTTCTTGATAAAGCAAAAGATGCTTATTACAATACTGGCAAGGAAATCCTTAATGATAACGAATACGATAATCTTGAGAAGTCATTAGGTCAGGAAAACAAGACTTATGTTGGTTCAAAACATTCTGACAACTATACCGTAAAGCACCCATTTATGATGGGTAGCTTATCTAAAGTACAGATTCATGAGAAGGCCGATGGCAGTATTGATTGGACTACTTACTTGAATTCTATCTTCAGTTATATATACAATGGTAAAGAGAAAGTATGTAAGGTAATTGTTACACCAAAGTATGATGGTTGTTCATTTGAAATTCATATTACAAAGAAGTCAGATGGTACTTTAGATATAACATATTCCGGTCGTGGTGATGGTGAATATGGTAAAGATATTTCTAATCAGATTAAGCCTATCTTTGATTGCAAAGGTGGTTTCTTTAATTTTGTAATGGAAAAATCTGGTAATGCTTCTGAGGTAACATTACGAGGTGAAGTACTTATAGACAAATCAACATTCAAGCAGAGATTTGCAGATAAGTTTGCAAATACTAGAGCTTTTGTTGCTGGTATGCTCAATAGAATTGATAAGGATGTTCATGAATATGTATATCTGTTCCCTATTATCTATGATTACAGAATAAAAGAGAATGGTGAATGGAAAGATCTTGATTGGACTCGCCTCCTTACTGATAACCCATTTGAATACAATACATTCTTCCCAAGCTTCTATGATGAAGGTATTGAACTGAATACTGTAGATGACTTGATTCGTATATATAAGAAGTATGAAGAGTACAGAAACATGTCAGAATATTCTCAGGATGGTATTGTCATCAAACCAGTAGAATCAGAAAGACAGAACAATTTGACTGAACGTCGACCTGCAGATTGTGTTGCCATCAAGTACATTCCTATGACTGAACCAACAACAGTAATTGATATCGAATGGAATCTTGGTAAGTCAGGTGAATATATTCCTACTATTGTTACTAACCCTGTATATATGGATGGTAAGAAAATTACAAGAGCATCAGCATTCAATGCAGGTTATCTAATGGATAGAAAAATCAGTGTTGGTACTAAGGTTGTTCTTTCATTAGCTGGTGATATTATTCCTTACATATACAAAGTTTATGATTACACAAACTTTGATCCTGCTAAATTAGGAAAAAGCTTCCCATCATCAGATAGTTATATAGATGGAATTCATGTAATGGCTTCTAAGATTGATAATGAATTTGAATTGTTGAATTCTGCATTGAGTTTCAAGATTCCTGGATTTGGAACATCAACAGTACAAGATTTCATCAAATGGAAGAAGAAGGATTGTGAACCAGATGAATTCTTTGGTATTGAAGCAAAAGAAATGCCATGGAATATTCTTCTATGTACACCAACAGAAATTGAGAATGCTATAGGTGGCAAGACAGGTTCTAATGTAAATAAAGCATATACCAAGTTGCTTAAGAACATTAAATTAAAAGATATCATACTATCTTGCAATTTCAGATTATGTGGTGATAAAGTTGCTCAGCAAATAGAGAATAAGTTGATTGGATTGCCTTATGACTTTACAAGTATGTCACATATTGCTTATGATTGGGCTGATGATAAGGAATCATCAAACTGGAAGAGATTCAAAGAGATTCTTGATTTCAATGGATGGTCATTAGATTCTTTCAAGTTATCTGGGAAAGAGTTAGCAGACACTAAGAAAGAAAATGACAAGATTCCTGTAATACTTACTGGTGAACCAAATAATTATTCTAGCAAAGCAGAATTCTTGAAGTGCCATCCAGAATATCGAATGACTGGTTCTTGGAAAGAGGTAAAGATTGTATTCACTAATTCATTGGAATCAAATACTGGTAAGATGAAGCGCGCCAGAGAGAAAGGAGTAGAAATACGACTTTATTAGGCTAAAGAAAAGAATATCGAAATTAAATTGTATTAGAGAAAATGGTAAACTATTTATTGATAAGTGAAAACTACAACAAAGCAGAATGTGATGAACATACATTACCTGGAGAATTCTTGCTTAAGCAACTTGATAATTTTCCATTGATAGTAGATGCATCTCCAACTAAACTAGCTTGCATTAAAGAATATATCAGGTTGCATTTGAACGATGATGTGAGATATGTTATCTATCAGGATAAGAGATGTTCATGCTCTTGTTGTTGCCTTCCATCAAGAATAAATGATTTTGAAAAGTCCATAAAGAAGATAACAGCTATAGTTTATGAAAAACTTGATTTATAAAAGAAAATATCGACCTATAACAGGAAAATCATCTATGGAATCTAGAATACAGTTATTTGCTTTTCAGTTGATAGCTGTACTAGATTCTGGAGATTGGTCTACTGGTAGAAACATGTTCAATACTATAATAAAAGAGGAGTTAGCAAAGTTGAATGACTTTGATTTAGTAGAAGTATTGTATGTTGACAATATTGTTATTGATGTACATGGTAAAGTAGGTATAGGTATATATGAAGTTTCAATTTAACATTTATTAATATGTGGAAGACAGTATTTGAATGCTCAGATGGAATAGAAAGACCTAACTTTGCATTAGACACATTTATCGTAAAGGGTGGTATAGAAAAGGGAGAAGCTTATAATTTATTTATTTGCTCTAGAAATAGGATTACGGATAATTATGATAGTGATTTGTATGATGACTTGAGAGATAGAGACATAACATTCAGAATTTCCATCATGCAAACAGAAACAATTGTATATAGTGATAGAGTAAGCTATAGTACTAAATGTTTGAATCCATTGAAAGATGGTATCAATACTTTTGATGACTTTAAAACAATAAAAATTGAAGAAAAAGTTAAATAAATTTTGAAATTTTCTAAATAGTTTCTATCTTATTCATGTCAAACAAATGTTTAATATTTAAAATATTATGATTATGAACAATATGAATAAGTCAGTAGCAGCATCAGTAAACAACTCAGTAATGAACAACTCTTCTAACTTCAAGGAGTTCAACTTGGATGAAGCAAAGAAAGGTGCTAAGTTGGTAACACGAGATGGGAGAAAAGTAAAATTCGTTTGTGTTAGTCGTGATAAGATTTTAGCAACAGTCTTCGGTAAAGTTTCATACGAAGACCGCCAATATAAATTCAATTTGGATGGTTCTCGTTATAAGAACCTCATTCACAACTTGGATTTGATGATTGCTGCCTAGCTTCAGCTGTACTGAAGCATAAAGTACTAAGGCAATCAACTGGGAGAAATTTTTCATCATTTTGAAATTTTTCTCCCCTTTTCTAAATTAATTCTGATAAAATTTGAAAGAAATGAGAAATCCAAGATTATATTTTACAATTGAATTAGGAATATTTTATCCTTATCGAGGTCAAAATTCTGTATTGGATGTAAAATTTCGTGGAAACACGAAATTGATTGAAGAAAATAAAAAAGGATATACTAAGAAGCAAATAGACTTCATAGACAGAAACAAAAATAAATCAGTAATATATTATACTGATAAATATATTTTTGATTCCAAGAAGTTTACTTTTGTTTTTCAAGGAATTCCTAATATTGCTTCTGATGATGATCTGAATGATTTGTTCAGTAAGAAATGTCAGTTTGATCCAACTATGGATTATGATATTAATGATGAACAAACAGAAGTTGTAACAACAAAGGTAGAAGATGGAACAGTAAAGAAGATTATAAAGTCAGAAAATTTTATTGATTCATTACCAGATTGCCCAGATGTGGAAAATACTGGTTTCTATGTTGAAAACAAGAACTGGAAATATCTTGTAAGAAACATAATGAGAAAAAAACCAACATTATTAATTGGACCTACCGGTACTGGTAAGACAGAATTGATATTGATGGCTTGTAAGCAACTTGGAATTAATTGTGAAGTACATGATATGGGTGCTATGCAAGATCCATTAACTGATTTGCTTGGATGCCACCGTATTAAAGATGGTAGTTCTACTTTTGATTATGCAAAGTTTGTTGATGATGTTCAGAAACCAGGTGTAATATTGCTTGATGAGCTTTCAAGAGCCCCATTGATGACAAACAATATTCTGTTTCCTTGTCTAGATTCTCGTAGAGAACTACCATTAGCAATTGCAGATTCTGAAGGCCCACGTTCTGTAAAAGTACATCCAGATTGTGTATTCATTGCTACTGCTAACATTGGTTCTGAATATAGTGGTACACAAGAAATTGATGCTGCTTTAATGAACAGATTCTTACCATTGAAAGTGGATTATATGCCTGCTAGAAATGAGATAGAAGTATTGAAGAACAGATGTAAGATATCAGAAGATGATGCTACTATCATTGTAAAGTTTGCAAATGCAATGAGACAAGAAAATAAGAAAGGTGTCGTGAATTTTCCTGTTTCTACAAGAGAGAATATTGCTATTGGGGAAATGATTGCTGATGGATTTGATATCGTGGATGCAGTAAATTTTGTAGTTTGCAATAAATTCAATGATGATGATGTCAAACCAGTAAAGCAGCTTATGATGACACTTTCTTAAATGAGTACATATATGCTTTAATTTATTAAATTATCTAAATATTATTTAAAGGAGTTTGTAAGTATGGCATTACCAATTTTATCAAAATTAAAGAAAGAAGTTAGTCTTAATAAGTCCAACCACGATGTCGGCCAAGTATTGGTATCTTTTGATGCATCAGATTCTACAAAGTGTCTTATCATAAGTAGAAAGAAGTACTTTCTTGATAAGGGTGGACCTAACAATATTTGCCAATGGAAAGTATTGAAGGAAATCACTGCATTATCGGATATTGGAAAGTGTGTATGTATTTCAATGGACACAGCATTTGAGATAGTGAAGACAGAGATAGTAGACTGGAAAGAGTTTGATGATCCAAGGTATATAAATATTGATGAGTCAGAGTTTCCGTGTCCATATAAATATCAACTCTAGCGAGTTGAGATCAAGTTAATCAACTTTAATGAGTTGAGATTAGAATGAATTAAAAACATTCACACAGGGACGTTAAAATTGTCTTAGCTGATAGAATATACTGAATCATAATTATCCGCTCCCTGTGTGACCCAGGCGCCACCCTGGAGAATATTATAAGAGCTTATGAAAAAGTTAATTTATGTATTTAGAGGTTACCTTATATGCTATGGTATTATAGGTAACATATACAAGACCAAATGGAGAGATACAAATCCAAATAAGAATTATGTAGATCCATTGTTTTGGATGAAGTATCATTATACAGATGAATTGTGGTCACCACATGCATTCTATGGAAGACTTGGGAAGTATACAAGTACTAAATTATTTACTTATGAGTATGTAGGAAGATGGTTTGTTGATAGTAGTATAGAAGATTGGAATTAATATTATGGCACAGAATTTTAAAAATTACAAAGCATTTGATTATGATATAAAGACTAGGAAGAAGATGAACGATGTAGATATGACTTATGTTCCTAGATTCTTGCTAGTAAGTGTAATAGAAGATAAAACTTATGAATATATAGAGAAAGAAAAGAAGTTGTATGTAAGATGGTATACTGACAAAATGATTCCTATTGATAGAATTCATGAAATTATCTGTACAATACCAACTAAGATAGTGCTTAAGACACCTATTGGCAATGGATTAGAAATCGATACTGTATTTGCAGGGAAAACAAAAAGGATTGGTTATGATACAGATAATGCTTATGAAACTATTGAAGTAGGTCAATCTGCAGCTCATATATATAACCAATTGTACAGAAATTGTTCTAATCGCCCATATACACCTTATGGTGGTTTAGCAGATTCAGAAGAAGAAAAAACAGATAAAAACGAAAAAGACTATGATTTGTTGTAAAGAAAAGCTTAAGTATGTTTTGCATTATGTAAGAAAAACTTTTAAAGATTATTCAGTTCAATATAAGATATTTGACTTCTTTGGACTTTTATCTTTGATTTTGAGAAACGTTGCAGAAAGTTATTCACATCTTTTATATTCTTATAAGCACCATGTATGCTTCAAGAAAGTAGAAGCTTACTTGCGAGGCAAAGTAATCCATAAGTATCATGATGTTGATAAGATTGTAATGTATGCATTGTTTCCATGGTTAGGAGTTGAATGCATCAATCATATTCATACATTATGGCAGGATCATCATCCATGCTATAAGGATCTAGATGATAATAAAGCTTACAAACCTAAAGATGAAGTAGAATGGACAGAAGCAGTAGTAGATTGGGAATGTGCTAGATTCACTAAACCAGATAAGCCATTGAATGCTTATGATACATATCTCAAATATTACTATACATCAGAATATACTGGCATCATCGTAAATACATTAATATCATTAGGTTTGCTAAGTGTAAAGACTACAGATGCTGGTGTTGTATATGAAGTTACAGATAAGATGGATGATTTCAAATGGAAATAAATGTTCAATTGATTGTCAATGTTCAATATGATTGAACACTTTATTTCTATTGAACAATATTTTTAATCAATATATATCGATTAAAAATGAAATCATTATTAGAATCAATCACAACGGTTAATGAATCGGGGTTTGATGGAGTTATTGACAATATCAAAGCTTTGTTCTGTTATGATCAGCTTAGCAATATAGAAAAGGATGAGGTTGCAGAACTATTCAAACCTTATGGCGATGGTGAAATATATGGGACTATCATGAAATTTTCAAAAAATACTGATCTTTCAAGATCAGCTAAATCACAATTTAATAAATCAATGAGGATGTGTAAGGATATATATGAAGCATTGAAATCTTAAATAAAATATTGAATGGAACTCTTATATAAGAGTTCCATTTTTTGATTGTTAACATTGAACTTGACAAACTTAATTAACTATATTAGATAAAGTATAAGATAAAGTATAATAAACAAATTTAAAACTATGATAATTGACAGATTTTGGTTAAGAAAGAATCAGACGTATTATATTTTCTATTTGGATGAAAATGGTAACAGAAAATGCTATTCAAAACAAATGCATCATTGGAAAACTTATGAGTACAATCCAAATGGAAAGAAGTATACATGGGATGGTAAGAAATGTGATGTGGTATTCAAAGATGCATCTAAGTATCAACCGAATGAATTTGATCAGCTGGAATTCTTGTATAATTTGCCAGAAGATATCTATAAGGAAGTAATGGCAATGAGATTTCCACGAATCTACTTTTCTGATATAGAGACTGAAATTTCGGATGAATTTCCAGAACCAGAAAAGGCGGAACAAAGAATTCAGTTGATAAGTCTTGTTGGTCCAGATTTGTCAGTAATGGTATTAGGTATCAAACCATTGAATTCTGATGAACAAGAAGAATTGAAGGAAAGATACCTTAAATATATAGAAGATAATGATTTTGCAAAAAACCTAATAAAGAAAAAAGGTTTTACACCAAAAGTATATTATCAATATTTTGAAACTGAGGAATCAATGATTGAACATTGGTTCACTAGAATAATGCCAAAGATTGGTTGTTTAGCTGGATGGAACTATTATAGATTTGACTGGAATTATATTTGGAATAGAACAGTAAAGTTGTTTGGAAAGTTCAAAGCAATGCAATTGATGAGATCTGCCAGTGTTGTTGGAGAAATCAATAAGATTTCTTGGTCAGAGATGGATGGTACAAAATATAGTATTCCAGCACCACAAGGTTGCATGATATGGGATTATATGGAGCTCATCAAATCTTATGAATATTCAATGAGACCTTATGAGTCATATTCATTGGATTGGGTTGGTAGTCATGGTGTTAATGCTCATAAAGTAAAATATGAAGGAACAATGAAGGAATGTTATGAAAATGATTTCCCATTGTTTGTTTACTATAATGCTATCGACTCTTGTTTGAATGCTTTGATTCATTATCGTTTCAAATGTATTGAAAGTCCATGTTCTATGGCAACAGTAACAGGAATTCCAGCTCAGAAAGCATTAGGTCAGGTGGCTTTGACCACAGCAAATCTGTTCAGATGTTTTTATGATGAAGATCGACATGTTGTATGGGATTATGATGCTGTTGAAAGAACAAAAGTAAATTATGAAGGTGCTTTTTGTGGATGTGTTCCTGGTCGTTGGGAATATAGTGTATGTGATGACTTTGCTTCACTTTATCCATCAGTGGTTCGAACTTGCAACATATCAATGGAATCCATTATTACAAATAAAGTAGGTCCAGATAGTCTTGGAAGATATACAGAAATTCCATGGACAGAAGAAGAGCTTGATAAATTCAGAAAAGACCCTAATTATTTCGTGTCATTGCAAGGAACTGTATACAGAAATGACAAAGAATTCATGTTCGCTAAAATGCAAAGAATTCAAAAGGAGCGTCGAGATCACTTCAAATATCTCAATTGGTCATTACAAGGCCCAGTAATGATGGAAGTTGATCGACTTATAAAGATAAGAGAAAAGGAAAGTAAATGTCAAAAGAATGGATAGATAATATATTGCTAAAGTTATTAGGTGATCACAATGGCCATCTAATAACTTCTTATTCTCATAAATTTAAAATTGGAAAATATCCTAGGATATCTGAATATTTAAAAAATAGATTTGAAGAATTCATAACATATAGTGAAACTTATGCAAGAATTAAATTAAAAGTAGAAACTCACCCAGTATGCAAATATTGTGGAAAACCAACAAAATATGGTGGGTGGAAGCTTTTAAAGAAAACTGGTTTATTATATGGGAAATTTTGCTCTGCAAAATGTGCAAACATATATAATATTGATAAAGTAAAAGAAACGTGTAAGAAAAAATATGGAACCATTTCTGTTTCTCAAACCAAATGGTTTAGAAAACAAGTTGAGGAAACATCTTTAAAGAAATACGGTGCTAAATGTATTTTATCAAATACAGAAATAAGAGAAAAAATAAAAAATACTTGTAAAAGAAAATATGGTGTTGAATATATTTCTCAATCTAAAATTATAATAGATAAAGTTAAAAATTCTTTACTATCTAAATATGGGGTTAAATGTGGTTATAATAAACCAGATGTGATGGAAAGAATGAAATCTAAAGAATCACAATTAAAAAGAACTGAAGCTTTAAAAAGAAATAAAAGTTATGTAAAGTCGATTCCAGAAGAAAAATTAAATGATTTATTAGTAGAAAAATATGGTAAAGATGACATTGAAAGACAATTCATATCTAAAGAATATCCTTGGCATTGTGACTTCTACATTAAATCTTTAGATACATTTATAGAATTGCAAGGTATGTGGACACATGGTGGACATCCATACAACTTAAATTCAATAAAGGATCAAGTAAAATTACAACGGTGGCAATCAAAAGCCGACAATGGTTCAAGATTTTACAAGGGTGCAATAAAAGTTTGGACACAATTTGATGTGAATAAAAGAGAAACCGCTATCAAAAACAATTTGAAGTATATAGAAGTGTTCGATAGTAGGAATTTTGAAATTCTTTACAATTTGTCTATATTATAGATGTTCAAATCATAAATTCTTAGAATATGAAAAGAGTAAGTAGAAATTTACAATCAGTTATCAAGTCGGATGTAAAACCAGTATTTGGTGGTACTATGTATACAGTAAACTATATTCTCAATGAGAAAGATAATACAGTACATAGAAACATCTTATGTCTTGTAGAAGTATTGCCTGCTAAGAAAGATGATAAGCCTATTGCAAGTTGTACACCACACAATATGAAATTCTTCAAAATAAAAGAGAATGGAGAACCAGAACAGCTCTATCTTTGGAGTTGGGAATTCATGACAGATGAATTTAAGAAGAATTACAATTATGTGAACAATACAATAAATAGATTATATAAGAAAGGAAAGATAAATGTTTAAGGTAACAGAAATGGATCATTTTCACGATTGGTTGAAGAATGAACTTGATGCAATGATAGACCAAAATGTTTCTATTAAAGTTCCTGAATTAATACCATCTCCAAGAGGATTTGGTGCTAGTATAGAACGAGTAGAACATATTGGTAAAGTATTGAATTCAAGAGTAACATTAGTAGCACCTAAGAATGTCAAATATCCAGTATATAAATGTGAATTGAGAATTCACAATAAAGATGGTAAGAAAGAATGGCTTACTTTGAATGATGCTTATCTTAAGGTATTGTAAATTATATGGCAAAGACAATAGAACAAAAATATAAAGAATTATCAGAACAACAGCATGTGATCCTTCGCCCAAATATGTATGTAGGGTCTATTAAACCAGAACTTTCTACTCAGTTTGTTTTTGATTATAAAGAACAGATGATGGTACAGAAAGAAGTAGAATATGTTCCGGGTATTTTAAAGCTTATTGATGAGGTTATATCAAATTCATGTGATGAATATCGTAGACCTGATAATCTTGGCCTTACTAATGTTTCTGTTACTGTAATGAAAGATAATACTATAGTAATAGAAGATAATGGTGGAATTCCTGTTGTTAAGCATAAAGATGCTGGCGTGATGCTTCCAAGATTTATTTTTGGTAGACTTCGTACTTCTTCTAATTATAATGATGATGAAGATAGAGCAGGCCTTGGACAAAATGGAATTGGAGCTAGTTTGACAGCTATTTTTTCATCATATTTTGGTGTAATGACTGATGATGGAAAGAAGCGATGGCTCGGTAACTGGAAAAACAATATGTCTGAATTCTACGATGAGGAAATAGAAAAATCTTCTAAGAAGAATCATGGAACTAGGATTACATTTCATCTTGACTTTTCTAGATTTGAAGGTATAGATAAGTTTGACAGAACATTCAAGGATATCATATTGACACGTTGTATCAATGCTGCAGCTGCTAATCCTGGATTGAAGGTAACATATAAAGATGTTGATGTATGTGGTGAATATAAGTTTGACAATTTCAAAGACTATATTGACTTATATAGAAACTATGTTACTTTGAAGGATTGTATAGAGATGAAAGATGAACATAAGCATGTCTATGTATATCCTGATGGAGCTATCAATATTGGATTTGTCAATGGAGGTATTTGCAATAAAGGTACTCATGTTAAAGCATTGCACCAAATCATCAATACTACTGTATGTGATTTTCTTAAGAAGAAAGATAAGATTGATTTGCTTCCACGACAAGTTGATGGCAACTATAGTATGTTTTGCGACTTGACTATTTCTAATCCATCTTATGATTCTCAGACTAAGGAATGCTTGACCACCCCTGTAGAGAAATTCTATAAAGATGAAAATGTTAAGTTTGAGCTTCCAAACAAATTTCTTGATTCTGTTGTAAAGTCTGAAATCATAGATAATGTAAGAGATTGGTATAAGAAGAAATGTGAAGCAGAAGACCAACGTACTCTTCGTAAACTCAATAAAGAAGCAAGCAAAGGTCTTCGTCGTTCTGATAAGTATGTGACTTGTTCATCAAAAAAGAAACAAGGTAAGCAGCTTTGGATTTATGAAGGTGATTCTGCCGCAAGAGGTCTTCGTATTGGTAGAGATCCAGAAACCCAAGCTGGTTATGTAATGAGAGGTGTACCACCTAACTCATTGGATATGTCGCCATTGCAGATTATGAAGAATGATGTGTTCAATGATATCATTACTATTTTAGGTCTTAAGTTTGGTGATGACTTCAATATCAATGATTTGAAATTCGATAAGATTGTAATATCTACTGATGCAGATATTGATGGAGATAAGATTGCAGCATTGTTGCTTCTCCTTTTTTCTAGATGGCCAATTCTTTTTGAGAAGGGTATAGTATGCAGAAGCATTACTCCTATCATTATTGCAAAGAAAGGTAAAGAAGTAAAGAAGTATTATAGTCAAGAAGAATTTGATAAAGATGCAAGAAAGCTTAAAGGATATATGATTAAATACGTCAAAGGTCTTTCCGGTCTTGATGCATCTGAAACAAAGGAATCAATGAGAAACCCTATCTTCATGCATTTCAAGATTGATGATTTGACAAAGTCAATGTTCAAGAAATGGTTTGGTAAGAATAGTAATGATCGAAAAGAAATGATGGGAGATTTAGTATGACAGATATTGAAATAATAAATGCATATAAAGATAAAACTAAAATTTATTTTGTAGGTATGAAAGAAGAAATTAAATCATATCTACAAAATAGATTTAATGATAGTGATTCTATAAAAGAAAGTTTTTATAGAGTTATGAATAAAATATATGATAGACCAACATGTAAATATTGTAATGGACATGTTAAATTTGTTTGGAAAGAAAAAAGATTTTTAAAATATTGTTGTTTATCATGTAAAATGAAAGTTGAATCTCCATTTAAAAGAAAAGAAATACAAAATAAAATAAAAGAAAGAAATATTGAAAAATATGGAGTAGACAATGTTTTCAAATTAAAAGAATTCCATGATAAATCTAAACAAACAAAATTAGATAGATATGGGGATGAAAATTATAATAATAAGGAAAAATTTAAAGAAACATGTTTAAAGAAATATGGTGTAAATGCTCCATCACAAAATAAAGAAATAAGAAGAAAACAAATTGAAACTTCAATAAAAAGATATGGGGGTGTATTCCATAAAGAAGAAGTTTCTAAAACAATTAAAAGAAAATACGGGGTTGATTGGTTTGTATATTCAGATAAATTAAAAGAAAAGGCAAATAGTGATGAAGCCCATTATAAAGCATATATTACTAAGAAGAAAAATAAATCTTTTGGACCTCAATCAAAAATGGAAAATATTTGTTATTTATATCTTAGTTTATATTATCCAGATATAATAAGACAATATAGAGATAATAAAAGATATCCATATAATTGTGATTTTTATATACCATGTTTAGATATGTTTGTTGAATTTCAAGGATATTATACACATGGTACACATCCTTATAATAAAAATTCTATTAAAGATCAAGTAATATTAGAAAGATTTAAGTCAAAATATAAAGATTGGAAGAAACTTCCACAAATTATATCAACATGGACAATTAAAGATGTAGAAAAAAGAAATTTTGCTAAACAAAATAATTTGAATTATAAGGAATTTTTTACTATTGATGAATTAAAAGATTGGTTAGAAAATGGATAAGAAAAATAAAGATAAAGTAATAATTAAAAAAAATATAGATAAAAATGTTACAGAGTTTCTTAATGTTGATTATCTAAATTACAGTTTATATACCATATCTTCAAGGGCTATTCCTTCTATATGTGATGGGTTTAAACCAGGAGCAAGAAAGATTGTACATGCAATGTTTGAAGGATCATTAAAAAATGGTGCAACAACAAAATTACTTGCACTTGTTGGAGATACAATGAAAATATCTCTTTTTGCCCATGGAGATCAAAGTCTTATTGGTAGTATATGTACATTGGCTAAAGCTTTTTATAACTTTTATAACCCACTAGAAATCGAAGGCCAAGGAGGATATCTTCGTAGTCCAGAAGCTGGAGCACCTCGATATCTATATATAAGAAAGTCAAAGTATGCAGACTTAGTATACAAGACAGATTATGATTTGCTGAAGTATGTATTTGAAGAAGGTGATTATGTTGAACCAGAACATTACCTTCCTATTGTGCCAACAGTTCTTTCTAATACAACTATGGGTATTGCTAATGGATATTCTTTCCATAGCAATGCTTGGAATCCAGTAGATGTGCTTGATTGTTGTTTAGAGATTCTCAAAAGTAAGAAAGGTGTAGAAAAGTTTAAGACAGTTGTAAGACCTTATTTGAGGGATATCCCACAAGACAATTGGAAGTTAGAATCTGGTCAGTGGTATTGCTATGGTGAATGGAAGACAAATCAAGCAAAAGATCTGATGACAATCACTAATTTGCCATCTGATACTACTTATGTTGAATTTGAAAAATTGCTGAATAGACTTTGTGACAAACAAGAAATCAAAGACTATAAAGACTTGTCAGAAGATGGCAATGTACATTATGAAGTACAATTCTTCAAAGGTCAACTTGCAAAAGAAATCAAATCAGATAGGTCAGGTAAGAGATTAGCTAATAAGTTCAAGCTCATTAAGAAACTTCCAGAAGATTTGCTTTGGTTGCTTGATGAGAATGGTAAGCTCAAATATTTCAAAGACAGATATGAAGTTATCAGATATTTTGTAAATTGGAGATTGTCTGTTTATGTTGAGAGAAAGAAGAAGCTTGTAAAGATACTTGAAGAGAAATACAAGAACAATTCGGAATTGGTAAAGTTCATTGAACTTGTATGTAAAGGTAAGCTTAAGATTCGTAACAGAAGTAAGGTTGATATCAAACCAGATATGGATGCACAACACTTACCAATGGCATTGTTAGCAACACCTATGTCAAAAGTAACTATAGAAGAAAGAGATGAACTTTTGAAGCAGAATGAGGAAATTAAAAAGCAACTTGAATACATTAAGAATACAACAGAAAAGCAGATGTATATAAATGACTTGCAGTCATTGAAGCAATCCTTGTTAAAGGATTTTAAATGATTCAAGTTTATATCAATGACTTGCAGTCATTACGTAAATCAATTTTATTGGATATAAGATAAGGTTCATCCTGGAAGCGCCTGGGTCACACAGGGAGCGGAAAAATACTTAGAAGTATAAATTATAACCTAAGAAAAATTTCCACTCCCTGTGTGCATAACTTTAGTTCTTGAACAGAACTGAAAGAGATGTTCATTATTTTATGGAAATTTTTTAAATTCATTTTGAAATTTTTAGAATTGATACTATTTTATATCTGAACAAAATAATATGATTATGAGATTTATAATTTATAAGAACAGTAGAAAATATTCAAATATCAAATTTACAGATATTGATGAATGCAAGGAATTCATTAAGTTCAATGGAGACCATGATGAAGCAGCATCAAAAGGATGGTACTTTGATTTTTATGAATATCCTTCTGGTAAGTTTGTAACACGTCTTGTAGTAGAAGATACTGATAAAGGTCTTGTATTTACGGAGAATTGCCCAGAAAAGACACCAAGAAACAGAAGATTCAATAATAAATAAACATATATTATGACTAATTATTTCAATTTTGATATCAGTAAAGAAGCTTCAGTTTTTACTACAGCATTCTATATTGTTGGATATAGTGACTATCTGAAGAAATTGATGATGGATGATCCTAATGTTCTTCCTAATTATTCATCACTTCCGGTATATGTTCAAGATTTGGATATGGTAAACAATAAGCTTGAATTGAAATATCCTGCTTATTATATTACAGTCGAATGTAATATGATTAATCGAGAAGAAGATGAAGAGTTCATTGTAAAATGTTGGCCAGTTATGGATAATGTTGGAATTCTGACAACACAAGGAAAGTCAACAAACATGAACTTTAATGAATACAAGACATTCATATCAATGTTTGAAACAGATACTGATTATATTAGTTAATTTAAAATTATAGACATGAAAAATAATATTCTTACACCTATCAAATGGACTGGCTGCAAACGTACACAAGCAGATAGGATTATCAAACAGATGCCTAATGACATTACTTCTTATTGTGAATTATTTCTTGGTTCTGGAGCGGTAATGCTTAAGTTGTTGAATGACTTTCCTGAAAAACTAGCAAATTGCAAACATGTAATTTGTTCTGATACTAATGCTGATTTAATTATGATGTGGAAGCTCATTAAAGACAATCCAAATAAGTTAATTGACTTCTATACTAAAGAATGGAAAGAAAGAAATACATATCTTGGAAAACTTCAACCAGAGAATAATGAAGGTGAAATGGTCAATCATCGTAATACACATTATTATGCTCTTCGTGATAAGTACAATACACATTATCTTAAAGGAACAGAAGATGGTGCAATGGAATTGATGACATTGCTTGCATTTAATTTTAATGGACTAGTTCGTTATGGCAAGAAAGGATTTAATGCAGCTTGTATGCCTGTTGTTCCTGGAATGCACCCAGATAACAAGAAAGAAATCATTATGAAGTGTAATGAATTGACTAAGAAATATAATGTCCAATTTGAAAATGCTTCTTATGACTCATTATATATTCCAATGAATTCTACTATTTATTTGGATCCTCCTTATAAGATGTTCCTTAATGAAAATGCTTCTGGTATTTATAATTCTGATGAATTTAACCTTAAAAATTTCTATAATTGGTGTAATGAAACATCAAAGGATTGCAATATGCTAGTTAGTTTTGATGGTGGTACTGCAGGGGATGAAGGTTTTCCAGAATGTAATGGTTGGACAAAAATTACTAATGATACTGGAACTAGCAAATTCAGACGTCAAATGTCTAAGACAAGAGAACCTAACAAGGTATTGAAAACAAAAGAATCATTATACGTTAAATTAAAATAACTTAAGTCATGACAGAAACTAGAAGATTAGAATATGATATTGTATACATGAACATGGCTTCATGTTTGAAGGATTTGAGTTTTGCGACAAGAAGTAAGGTTGGTTGTATTATTGTAAGTTCTGATGATCAGATTATTGCACAAGGATACAATGGTATGCCAAAGGGATTTCCAAATGAATGTGAACATCTTGATGAAAATGGCAATCTTGTAACAAATGATGAAGTATTGCATGCTGAATCTAATGCCATTGCTAAATGTGCTAAGTGTTCTGAAGGTCAATGTAAAGGTGCCACAGCTTATGTTTCATTGAGCCCTTGCTTGCAGTGTTCAAAGCTTATTATTCAATCTGGTATTAAGAGAGTTGTGTTTAGAGAAGAGTATCGAGATGTTACTCCATTGATATTCTTATTGAAAGGTGGTATCGAAGTACAGATGCTTGATACTTTACATAAGAAGTTGATTGAATATACTTTTGACAAGGAAGTAGGAACTTTATATAAAGACTATTATGCATATTTAACTGTTTAATTTAATTATCTATGTTCAATAAAGAAAAGAGTATACCAGAAGAGCAATTGCATTGTCCATATATCAGCAATTATGGTTTTGTAATTGATTATACATTTGCAAGCAGATTATTTCATTTCTTGGCTAGAATGTATAAGGATGCTGCTACATTACCTCCTGGATATGAAGAAGAATATGAATATCTTCTTAAGAGTGCAAGTAAGTTGAAAATATGGCAAATGGGAGTACCAAGTAAATTGAATGAAAATTATTTCAATAACTTGAAGTCTATCAAGATTGATCCAAACTTAATTAAGTACCTTTCAAATATCAATTGTCCTAATGCATTTGATGTTGATAAGTATTTGAACAAACCATCAGATGATGATAAAACGGTACAACACAGATATGACCAAGCCTATATTGCTGTAAATGAGAATGGAGAGTATCGTGTTTTTGAAGGATATCCATATCGTCATACAGAAAAAGTATTTGTTGAAGATACTACTAAATGGGAAGAAGACTATTATGGTAAAGAACATCATCCTTATGTATGGAATGGAAAATTCAACAAATATTGGTCTTCTGCTAGTGGTAGAGGTGCTTATGTAAATAAAGAATGTTTACCAGCAGTTTATCAGAATATGAGTTGGGATGATGATCCTAAAGCTATGTAAATTATGAAATATCTTAAACTAGAAATAGGTAATGATCCATTTGATGAACCAAAACGAGTACTTACTTTTGGTAAGTTTAAAGGACACACTATAAAGGAAGTGTATGATTACAACACATCAAGAAACAAGAATGGCTATCTTGAATGGTGCCTAGCTAATATTGATGGTTTCAAAGATGAGTTGAATGAAACAGAACTTGAAATAGCAGAATCAGATTACTTCCGAGGAGTTTCTGGTTATGGAAGAGATGATTGGGAAAGTCCTAGTCCTTGGTTTGGTCCAGAAGATGGATATATTTGTTGCATGTAAAATAAATAAGTTAATATTAATAAAATCCACTATGAATCTTACAATTGCAATAACCGTCTTAAATGACAATACTCACAAGCTGATAGGTCCTTACAATGGATGCCCTATACTTTATGTGAGAGATGAAGACAATCCTGATAAGAAGCAAGGTCTACGTACTGATGAGTTTTTCAACTATTTATATAAGAATGGATGTTTCAAAGAAGTAGAAGATTATATAGGAACAAAATTCTATTTGTCTTGGTTCAATATTATTGATGGACAAGAATTTACTGAATCTGATACTTGTACTTTACAAGATATTTTTCCTTTATATATAGAAGGTTTTCCACAAAATTTTCATTATATAGAGGAATTAGATGAAGATCCTAGAGCGTTCTTAGTTTGGAACATCCTTCGTGACTGTTTCAATTACATATATAAAGCAAACTTTGATGAGATGATATCAGGAGTAGATATTGGATATCGTGGAAGTGTCAATACTAATAATACTAACGAGTTTGTCAATGTATATAGAAAAGTAAAGGAGAGGTTTGGAGCAAATGTTTCTAAAGAGAAATTCATTCAATCGATACAAGAAAGATTACAGAAAAGAGAAAAATGGAATCTGACAGAGAAGAATATCAATGGTGTTGTAAATATCTTACGTAACATATTAGAAAACGAACAATAAAACAATTAAGGGGAATTTTGAACTTTTGTTTGAAATTCCCTTGGTTTGTACTATATTTAGATTGTTAATTAATGAACATTAAATATAGTATTTTATGCCATATATTCTCAAACATACAAAATGGTTTTCTAACCGCCCTACTTATACTATCAATAAGTTTGGCATAAATCCATCTTCAAAGTTCATATATAAAGAAATGGAAATTGAAGCTTATAAGACTTCACCGGCATTGATGTCACAAGCTTTACTTTATGTTTCCAACCAAGTAACAGAAAATTCTGCACAGTTAGTTGCTAAGAAAAATTCTGATTCTTCTTATACAGATGGCAAACATATTGTTGTTGGTATGAATCCAATGAAGGAACATAAAGATGCTTATGATGGTATGGATATTGAAATGGGATTAGCTTGTCATGAAGCATGCCATTGTGCTTTTACTGATTTCAAAAATTATGATTTGAAAATGGTAAAATATCCTATTGCTCATTGGCTTCATAATGTATATGAGGATGAATGCATTGAAGAAATGTTAGGTATCAAAAAACCACAATGGATGTATTTTTTGAACCATGTATTGTCACATTACTTTTCTGAAGATAAATTCATCAATTCTATAAAGAAACTTGTTCTTTCTAACAGTAAGATAGATATTGTACAGTTTATGATATTGTATATGATTAGAAATTCAGAACTTTCAAATAGATTTCCTAAAGAATGGATTGATGAATTTGGTCCAATGTTAGATGAGATATATGAAAAGGTTATTGTAAAAATTGAAGATCCAAATCAATTCAAATATACTCCTACAAAAAATACTGTTGTTGCATGTCTTGATACTATAGAAATAATCAAGAAATATGTAAAGTTAGATGATCTCAATTCAAGATTATCTAAGCCAAATCTTGGTATGATAGGAAATTCTTCAACTGAAGGTAATCCAAATCAGGATAAGAATTGTGGTCAAAATGGATTGTTTTCTCCTAATACAAGTGAAGGAAGAAATAAATCAAAGAATGCAATATCACAAAAATTCAACAATGCAAAAAATTCAGTAAATCAAGAAAATGATGCTCTTGGTAAATGTGATACTAATAAACCAGATAAATTATTTAATGGAGCAAAAGAAGAAATAGGAGCAGTAAAACCAAATAGTTCTGATGCCATTGCTTATAAGAAGATGATTTCTAAGTTATCAGAAGAAATAAAGATTGCTAAGAAAATAATCATTCCTAACAATAAGAAAATTGAATTAGAAGATGATAAATTTCATAGAAATGGACAACTTATATCATCTCATCTTGTACAGGCGATTCAAGGAGTAAACTGTGTATATCATAGAAAGGTTATAAAGAAATCAGAAAGTCCAGATCCTAAATATGCATTTGTAATATCAATAGATGAATCTGGATCAATGAATTTTCCTCAAAATGGTGAATATTCTGCTAGAAATGTCGCATCAAAACTTGCTTGTATTTTTTATGAAGCAATGAAAAATTATGAGGGAATTGATTTGTATATTTATGGACATGGTGAAAATATTGTAAAATACATTACACCTAAAGATAAGAATCCTTATAAGTTAGGAAATCGATTATATCAGATGTCTCAAAATGATGCTAAGTCTTATGATACTATATTGAAAGATGTAAAATTGCAGACAAATAAGAAAATACTCTTTTTGAATATTACTGATAGTTTATATTTGAGTAGTAAAACATCATTAATTAGAGTTATTGATAATTGGAAGGCACAAAATGTATTATTTGGACTACTTTGTATCAATTCATCAGATTATGAGTATCAAAATAATGAAAAGGAATATAAAGCAATCAATAACCAGTTATATGGGGATAATTGGGTAGGTGTATCTGATACAAAATCAGGAATGAAAGAAGCATTGATTAAATTTTCTAATATTATTAGAAAAAATTATGATAAGCTTAAATAAACCAAGAGTCCCCTGTTAAGCGCCTGGGTCACACAGGAAACGGAAAATGGTCGAGATGATAAATTATATCTCTCGACCATTTTTATTGTTTCAGGATTGATTTTCCTAGTTGCTAGCTTCACCAGTGCTCATGTCCTCGTCCCAGAAGTCACTTCTAAATGTAACTGCTAATTTTGCAGGTTCATTATCAGTATAGTTCAATGTATCAAGACCAGTAACACTTGTAATCATTGTGTCATGGAATACATAGGCTCTGTAAATTGTACCATCTCTATTAGCTTCCGCAATTCTCATTACATCAGCAACATAGTCAGCCTTCAATGTACGAGTACCATCAGCAAGGTCATAACCAAGTTTTTCCCAAGCCTTGAAGATACGGAGCAACCAAGCATCTGACTTAGAACGGATGTTCAAATTAAAGTTCACTGTAACTTCAGCATAAGTGTTATCCAATGTTGGGTTTAAGAAGCTCACATCAACACCGAAGAATTTCTGTGAACCAGCTTGTACTGTCTTCTGCAATGCATCCAAACCAGCAACATCAGTAACTTGTTCTGTCATAGTAGCGGCATCAGCACCAAACATACCTTGCAACTGTGTAGGAAGTGTGAATGATACTTCAAACACAGCACGGTTCATTGGATCATGACGATTAGCACCAGCCTTAGTATTCATCAAATGAGGAAGATGTGTCTTGCCATCATGGCCACGAGAAGCAAAATCACCTGTAGTTGCAGGAACTGATCCACCCCAATAAATGTTAGGCTTATTTTCTGTTATTTTCTGCATAAAACTTTCTTATATATAAGATTTGTTATTTTCCTTAGAATGAGGAAGTCCTTAAGGACTTCCTCAATGTATTTTATTCTCCAAGAATAGTAGAATTCATCTGACCTGTACGATACAGAGTCAACTCATGTACCATCTTACCCATACCACGACCTGGTTCAATATGAGTAGACAAGATAGCCATCTCATTATCAATAATATCAGGTGTGTTGTTAGAGTCATCCATGACATTCAAGTAAGCTTGAATACCACCATTAGCTTGAACTCTAGCACAGATAGAATCAGCACGATCCTTAATCTTATTACGTACGGTTTGGTTGTTGAACTCCCATTGATAAGACTGAAGAATCTTCTCAACTTCATCCATGATGTAGATAACCAACTCACGAACGTTAACAGAACTCAATGCTGACTTAGGTGTCTGCTTAGCAGTTTGGTTAGCATTGATGAATGTACCGAAGCTTGGGCGGTATACCATACAATTTACACCAAAAGGTTCAATTATGTTGAGTTCATCACCACTATAATTGTAATCAGGACCAACAAGACCAGATACTGACATTGCACCATAGTTAGGACCAGCTACAATTTCATAAGGAAGACGAGAATTGTACTTCTCCATGAACAAGTTAGATACAAGACCTGCAGATGGAACAACAGAATCAATAGTACCATCAGAAAGCTTCAATGGAGTATAGAAAGCTGCAAAGCTAGCACCTTCATCATTTGATGGAAGAGAGAATGCTGTTGTATGAGCTTTCTTCTTATTGAATCCATCAACTACATATTGTACATTGAATACTCCCTTAGCATCAGTAAATGAACTGTATGGACACTTTACAAATGTCTTAACAGAAGGGAAGTTCAGAATAGCGAATGCATTTTGCTTCTGCTTAGCGAGATAAGAAAGTACCTTCTTAGCACCTGCATCAACATAAGTTTCGAAACCATCGATAACATATCTGAAGTCAATTTCTGACTTATTCAAAAGACCTGTACGAAGACCTTTGTATTCAGTCAAAGCTGATAACTGGAAGTTCTGCCATTCAAGCTTAGCACGTTGACCAACTCCATCTGGCTTTGGATGTTCGTAAGTATAACCCTTCAAGTATACAGGTTCCATAGTACCAATTTCTTGGTTCAAACCATTTTCAATACGAACAAGATACTTACCATAAGTTGTTGCATTTTGTGCGGCTTTCTTGATCCACTCATTAGTATTAGCTACCAATGTAGAATAACCAACTAAGTAATGACCAGTCTTTTTTGTACCATTTTCAGTATATTCTGCTGTAGTACTGTTATAAGCTGTCTTTTCAGAAGTAGAAAGCTTACCGTAATCTTCTACAGAAATTGGCTTAATCTTTTGATATTCAGCATTAGTATACATAACTACTTCCTGACCAAAGTCAAATGTTGGATTAGTATACATTGCAACATAATATCCGATTTTATCAGTACCATCATGTTTCAAAGTAATGGTATTTGCAGTGATTTTGTTAGTATTATCTACCTTCAAATCAGGATTAGCAAAACCATCTACATAGAAAGTACCGTCATTTGTTAGAACTTCAATAGGTTTCTTAAGACCATCTGCAGTAGCATTCAATTGTTTGATATCATCATAAATGAATGTATAAGAATCAAGTTCTACATATTTATAGTCTGCTTTTACATCACCAGTTTTAGTAGAATCAGGAAGAGCTTTATATGCTGCACCTGTTATATTGTCTTTACTTGGATCTGTTGTTGCAATCTTATGATAATGATAGTTCTTAGTACACATGTTACGTGCATTAGCACTCAACAACATGTATTCTACACCGGTAACTTGCTTAGAAAATACGATAGCAGAAGATTTGAATCCATCTTTATTCTTTGCTACTTCATAAGCTTCAGCAGTCAAAGTTCTAGGTCCTACATGGTTGTAAGAAACTGCCCAATTCTTAGGATTGTAGAGCTTCTGTTCTTCTGTATCAAGCAACTTGTATTCACCATTAGAAATAGTTACGTCCTTGTCAGATTTGCTAGCACCTTCATAAGTAGCGATATTACCAGTGAACTTAATAGAGTATGTTTTAGGATTACCATATTCATCAGTGATAGTTTCTGCTTCTTGAACATAACAAAGGTCATAATAACCGTTAATAACTTCATCAGAATAGTCACCATCACCATCCATATCAATCTTACCATCTACTGCTAAGAACTGATCACCCTTCTGAAGCATAGCAAGAATAGTAGTATCAGCTGTAGCAGGAGCAGTCAAATGATATGTATGTACAGCATCTTCATCTTCTTCATCATATACATCAGCTGACAATGTCCAGTGTTCATTCAATGGAATGAATGTTACAGATGGGCCATATACATTCCAAGAAGCATACTTGTTAGTTGTATCAATCAATGTATCTGGGTTCAAATATTCTGTCTTTGTAGTAATGTAAACATCTTCGATGTTACACTTAACAACTTCAGAACTCAAGATTACCATAGCGTCATTTGTACTATCCAAATCTCTAGAAAGAGAAGTAATCACTCTCTTAGGACCATCAACATTCTCAGGTTTATTATAAGCGTCCGTCGATGTGTAAACTGTACCAAGACCTGACTCAAATGAAACATAAGTAGTTTCACCATCAACTGTCTTCTTGTAAGCAGCACCAAGTTCATAAAGAACATAGTTTACGTTTGGCTTATCAACCATACTTAAATCAATAGTGATACGTTGAGTTGAACCAACAGCACCAAGAATAATGCCTTTATCGGTCCAAGACTGAACATACATATTACCACTGATCTTCTTGGTTTTCTTATAAGAAAGAGGATGCTTGATAGTATCTTCATCTGACCAGATGTTTGTACGGAAATGTGTCTTAGCAGAAACAACTGGAGCACCAACATTACCAAGAAGTGATGTTAAAGCAGTACCCTTCCAAAGTCTGTCGATACAAACAATGCTAGTACCATACTGCTTGTAAATCTTAGCACGATTGTGACCAACATCAGAACCATCACTTTCAACATGAGTATTGTCATAAGGAGTAGAATCCGAAGTAGAGATCCAACGAGCACCTGACATGTCGATGTTAGCAGTACCATATTCATAAAGCATATCTTCATTGAAGCTCATCATCATGTGGTGTGCATCAGAATCAAGATTGAATATGATATCAAGAGAAGCATAGTTGCCATTCTTATCCTTGAAATATGGGATCAAACAGCCCACATAATGACCAATAGCACCACTTGTCTCATCTTCAAAAAGATAATCAAGGGTATCATTGTAATCACCAAAGCTGTCCTTTACATATTGACGAAGCTTCAACTTACCATTTTTATCTACAATAAAGTAATTCTTTAAAGTTTCAGAAGCAAGAACTTGATCAGCAGTAAACTTACCACTGAATACATAAACCTCAGCAAAGAATGCTGACATAAGTTCATTTTCATAACCTTCGAGGAATTCAGGAACAGCTTCACCTGCATCCTTATACCAATCACTTACTGTAACATTATAAGAACTTACTTTGCTACCACTGGCCTTACGAATGAAGAAAGTACCAGAATTAGCTTTTACATCGGTAGTAGCGATATTAATATATTCTGATCCACGTACTTCATTAAGCTTTTCTGGGTCTAATGACCAGAAACGAGTAGTATCGTAAACATCTGCCACAGGAATCTGTACTGTATCAATAGTATCCTTCGCATTGAAGTTAGTATTGATTTGAGCACCTGTAACATTTTCTGTATCAAACTTCTTCAAGTTCAAACAAAGAATAGGAGATACACTCAACATCTGTAAAGCAGTACGGTGGAAGAAATTACCACGACGCTCTTGTGTCTTGTTGATATTACCGTACATTGCGATAAAATCAGCAGCACTTTGGATATAAGTAGGAATGTTGAATGGACCCTTATCAGAATATCCAACAAGTAAACGAAGAACATTTGTATCCTGGTTCAATACAGTTGACCTGTCAAAGACAATTCTGTACAGCCCAGCCGCTTTTATATTTTGCAAATAAACTGGTATTGCCATGTAAATTATTTATGTTTTTATAAAAATAATGTATAAGTACTATTTTTAATTATAAATCTATATAATGCTTATAAATGAAAACAAATCATGATAAAATTATAGTAAAAATTATTTGTGGACAAAATAAAGGAAATATTTCAAGATTTAAAATATCTAAAATAAAAGATAATTATCCAAATATATTAAATTATATAAAAACTAGATATAAAGATAGTAATTCAATAAATGAAACTATTAATAGAATGAAATTTGGTGGTCCAGAAATAGTACCAAAATGTCCAGTTTGTGGAAAACCAACAATTTATAAATATAAAAATATATATACATTATATTGTTCTCATGAATGTGCTTATAAATCTAAAGAAGTATATGAAAAGAAAAAACAAACTTCATTAAAACATTATGGAGTATCTCACCCAATGAGATCAAAAGAAATAAAAGAAAAAGTAAAAAATACTAATATTGAAATTTATGGTGCAAAAACATTTGCTGAATCAAAACTTGGTAAAAAATATTTTGAGGAAAATAAAGAATTATTAGTTAAAAAAACAGAAGAAGGTATATTTAAAAAATATGGTGTTAAAAGTTATCAACAATCAAAAGAATATCAAAATAAAAAAGATGAAATATTAAAAAAAAGAAAAGAAACAAATTTAAAAAGATTTGGAGAAACTTCTTATTCAAAAACCAATGAATGGAAACAATCTTTTCAAAATAAAAAGCAAGAGATGTTGGAAAAAATGAAAGAAACATGCCTTAAAAAATATGGAAGAGAATGGTATTTTCAAACAGAAGATTCTAAACAAAAAAATTATATTACACAAAAGAAAAATGGTACATTTGGAAAATCTAAACCTGAAGTTGAACTTAAAAATTTTCTATTAAATTATTTTCCTGATTTAATATATCAATATAAATCAAAAGAATATCCATGGAAATGTGATTATTATATTCCTACATATAAACTTTTTATAGAATTACAAGGTTCTTGGTGTCATGGAAATAAACCTTATGATCCAAATGATGAAGAATGCATTGAATTAGTTAATTTATGGAAATCAAAGCCAAATGGATTTTATAAAAGAGCATTATATGGATATACAATAGCTGATGTTAAAAAACGTAATTGGGTAAAAACTCATAAATTAAATTTTATTGAAATTTTTGATTATTCTGATTTTAATAAAATTCTTAATAATATTAATACATATATCAAAATGCATCAAATGTAAATATTTAAACTATTTTGGAATATATACAAAAAGAGAGATTCCTTAAGGAATCTCTCTTTTCTATGTTTACATTTACCATTAGAGCAAACCGAAGTCAGATGAAACAGTAAATGTGTAATAACTTTTCTCTGGGAAGAAACCGATATCAGCAATAGCGTAACGGCTATTTACAAGCATCTTAGGTGCCATCGTGCCTTCCGCAATGAGCTGCATTTGGTCCGCAAGGATATAAGGCATAAATACTACACCTGGTTCGTTACCAGAACCCTTACGACCAACACAAATACGAGTATCGTTCCAATCCATGTAAGGATCTACATAAACCTGAAGACCTGCAATAGTACCAGCTTTGTAGAGGTTAGCAGTTACAGACTGTGTGAATGTATTCTGCATTGGAGCAACTACATACTGAGCGCAATCTTGAAGTGCTGTAACAACTTGAGTATTTGTAACAACCCAGTTAGCTGGACCACGTCTATTAGTTACCTGAATGAGGTTAGATGCTGCAAGTACACGAGAAGCGATACGACGTTGACGAGTATGAAGGTTTTCAGCAGATGTGTTAACTTCTGAGTTCTTGATAGTACCCCAAGTAGCACGAAGATCGTTACCGAAGATATCTTTGTACTCCTTGATATTCATAGGAAGGTTAGCGAAGTCCTTATCAGCTGTACCCATGTAGAGGTTCAAGTCAACACCTTGATAGTTCTTCAAGTTCAATGCATTAGTAACACCAAGACGGAATACATGCTCAAGAATACGAGCGTTGATAGACTGGGTGATTTCGTTCTGCATTGCTTCCATAATCTTAGAAACAGCATTAACGCCGTACAATGGAAGATCCTGAAGTTGCTGACGAGTTACAGCACCTGTTACTTCATAACTACCTACTGTAATCCACTTAGAGAATAGACGAAGACCGATAGTGTTACCAGTACCAGTTTCATTCTCAGCACGTGTCATAGGTTCCTTCTTACCAGTAGCGAAGTTAGCAAAACCATCGATGAAGTCAACCATTGTCTGAGCGAAGTCAACCTGTACGGCTTTCTTTTCATCATCTGTAAAGTCAGCAATCATATCTGCAGTATCTGCAGTAAATACCGTCAAACCATTAGCACCAGTACCAGTAAATGCCTCATTGATAGAGATATCCGTATCATCCTTCTTTGAATCGATAACCTGTACAAGAAGACCACCATCCATACGACCGAAGCCCTTGAAAATACCTCTTACAGTACCAGCAGCAGTTGTAAATACAAGCTGTGCATCTTCCTTCATTTCAGCATGCTTACGAAGCTTAGCAATTGCAGTACCAGGGAGCAATACCTTGAAGTACATTGGCTTGTTCTCACGACCAGCACCAACACCATCAAGACCAGCAATTTCATTTCTACGACCCATCTTACCACCAGCATAAGGGAAGTCCATATAACTCAAGAGAGCCCAAGGACCCTTAGTAGGAATAGTTGGAACAAGCTCAAGACCAATAGTCATCAAAGCTACGTTCAAAGCCATAGGAAGTGTAGAAACTGGAATATCACCACTACCAGGAGTCTGATTGAAGAATGCACCTGGATTGATACCAGCTGTAGAACTACCACGACCATCAGCACCGTGAGGACCACTAGGAGCGGCAATATTACCCATACCAAGAGTATTAGCTGGAGTAGCATACATAGGACCAACACCAGGACCACCACCAGGAGCACCAGCTGGAACTGTAACAGGGCTAACACCAGCAGGAGTAGCTACTGCATGAGCACCAAGGTTAGCTTCAAACATTGCGTGTGTTTGGGCATAATCAGATACCCAATTCAACTTTTCATTATCTTCAACATGGAACTGCTCAGTAAGCATCTTAGTCCACATTGCTTTGTTCTGATTTTCTGTAATCAACATGTTTATTACTAGAAATATGATTTTGTTATAATTCTTTTTCTTTTAGAATTTAGTAAAAATAAATTGTTCCTCCACCTTTTAGACATTTAACGTAAAGCCATCATCTGAGCAGCGATACTAGACATATAGCTATCTACAGGGTTTTGGTTATGATTCTCGTTGATATTCTGTACTGGCTTCTCATTGAAATCAATACCAGCCCAGAAGCTTTCCATTACACCAGTCTTAGTAAAGTCATAAGCACGAGACTGTAGAGCTATTTCATCCTTCTTTTGCTCGCTCAATCCTTCGAACATTGGACGGTACTCATTTGGCATGTTTACAATAGCATAGCAAGTTGCATACTTACCAAGATTCTTCTCTTGCTGTTCCTTCAACATCTGAATCTCATTTTCTTTAGAACCTTGACCACTTTCAAGCATCTCAAGCATTCTATCGATATTGTCGAACTTGTCATTAGACTTAGATTCGATATATTCAGAAACATTCTCATTAATCTTGTTACTCAATTCTTTACCAAATTGCTCAGTAATCCAATTCTGTAGTTCATCAGAGTAATTTTCAACAATCCACTTCTGAACCTCAGGAGAATACTGCTCTACAATCCACTTCTGAACCTCAGATGAATAATTTTCAACAATCCACTTCTGAACCTCAGGTGAATACTGCTCTACAATCCACTTCTGAACCTCAGGAGAATAATGTTCTGTTACCCACTTCTGAACTTCTGGAGAATATTGCTCTACTACCCACTTCTGTACTTCAGGAGCAAACTGTTCACATACCCAATTCTGAACAACTGGAGCAAACTCTTCACTTACCCATTTCTGTACACCATTTGCCATTTCTTGGCTAAATTCAGGTTTGAATTCTTCCTTAATCCAAGATTCAATAGCATCATAGTTAGTAGGCTTGAATTCAGAAACTTGTTCAGTAAGAGCTTGGATTTGCTCATCCTTTTCGTTGATAGATTCCTTAGCTACATGGAGTTCTGCCTCAAGGCTTTCTACCTTTTCACTAAGCTTATCAACTGCTTCTTTCAAGTCTTTCATATTTGTTTTATCTTTGTCTTTATCTTTGTTCTTATCTGGATCATCATTCTTGTCGTCTTCTCCTTCAAGAATTACTGCACACATGGATTCATTCAATGATTCAAACTTCTGATTTTCATCTAGATGTAGACTTGCTTGTGAGAAACCAGGTGTACCAACCAAGTCATAAGTCTTAAGCATAGTAAGTGTTACATTACCAGATTCATCGATAGAACCAAGAGCACGAGAACTGATATACAAAGGTACACCAGCTTCTACAATAGCCTTAGCATTACGACCCTTCTCAGTATCAAGCAGTACAACAGTACCAGTAATAGTACCATCTTCATGCATCTGAACACTTTCGATCTTATGGCTTACATTGTTTAAGTTTATGTTCATTGAATTTGGATGTTCAAGTTCACCAAGACAACCTTCTGTTGCTATTGTCTTTTGCAAACTTTCTACCATCTGACCATAATTCTCCTTACTATATATTCGATTGTTTCCATTCTTAATACCACAAACACCGAATACACCAGAAAGGCGAATTTCATTGTTGTCAAGAGACTCCTTAACCTTCATTGCAGTTATGTTGCCAAGTGTCTCATATACTAGACATTTCTTTGCCATTTCGTATTTGATAGGATAAATTTTGACCTATATATTAAATTAGGTTAATGTTACTTTTAAAAATAACAGAAGAAAGTAAAGCCTCTATCAAATTACATTTAATTAATAATAAAACAAAATAAAAAAGGACAGTAGTTAACTACTGTCCTTTTGTTTAGAATTTAGGAATAGAAATTTTAGGCATAGATGGAGCTGACATCTTAGGCATACTAGGCATCTTAGGCATCATGCCATTGTATCTCTTATCCTGATCTTTCTGTTCTTTTTCTTCTTTCTTTTGGATATCTTTTATGTTAGCAAGATACTCTTCATATATCCAATAAGGCATTCTAAGTATTTCACTAGGTTGTATGTGATATTCCCTACAAATAAATAAACTATTTCTTACCGAATTTACGACGCTTACTTTGTATATGGAATAGACCGCTGACTCCATTGGGAAATCTGATATCTGAAGTTACCTCCTCTCCACAGCTTGGGCATTTAGTAAGTAATTTAGTCTTAGGAGTAACAATAATATTCTTAAGAACTTCATCCATGAATTCAAACTGATCAATAGAAAGAGAATCAAATGCAGTCTTAAGCTGTTTCATCTGTCTCTTACTGATTTCATCATCCTTAGAAATCTTAGGTGTCATCCAAGAAACAAAACGAATAAATACTGGATCTATCTTTGCATTTCTGTTTTCTTGGAGCTTACGAATCATCCAAGCCTTGATGTTTGCATCCTTTTCCAAAGTTGGTACATACAAAGTAATAGGATCACCTTCTACTTCATATTCTGATGGATCAATAGCCCAAGTACGAGAAGTCTGGTCATAATATGAAATTACTTCTTCATCTGGCATATCATACATCAATGCATCAGAAGTCAAGTTGAATTCTACTGGAGTTTCACACTCAGGACAATCTTCATAATATGAAATATTTGACTCACCATCTTGGAATGTGTATTCTCTTACAAGAAGTAAGAAGAAGAATCTGTCCCAAGAGCAGATGTTGTGCCATGGAATAGGACGATCTGTGCTATCCTTAATCTGCAAACAAGTCTTCAATACCTCATTAAATACTTCATCGATACTATTGCCATTCTGATCATCAATCATAGACCAGTTACGAATAGCTTCTACTGTTGCTGGACGAATATAGAATGACCAATCTGATGGATAGAAAATATCACGTTCACCTAACAATGTTCTATCAACTGGGAGCCATCCTTCACGAACTCTTGTAGTATCTCCAATTTTCTGACCAATTCTTGAAAGATTCTGTGATTTGATGAATTCTTTATCACGTTCTCTCTCTTCATTTGACATAGCACCAGGAAGTCTGTTCAACTTCTTTCCTATCATTTGAGTAGCCATATTAGTAGAAGGAGCTTCTTCAGCTACATCATATACTTCTTGCTGTACTCCTCCATCTGCTTCAATATTCAAATCATTACCAAGATCACCAATTTGTGAAGCTAATGTTTGTTCTGTTTCTTCTTGTGTTTGTTTTCTACGTATTGCCATATTTATTAATCAAATTTGATTTTATTTCCTCACTTAAAAAATAAAGTTATTTTGTTTAGTTAAAAGACTTGTTCATATTCGGATGCATGTACTATTACTTGACCCGTACATAAACTTTTCTTAATGTTTTCTTTATTGATTTTCTTATTCTTTACACTTACTCTTATCTTATGGTCAAATCTGTCATCAGGCATAGGACCATGATTGATAATTATGATAGTTCTGTTGTTTGCCATAGAAGTTTGAAGCATTTCCAACATCATATCTTTCATATTGTCATCCATATTTGAAAAGAGTTCATCAAGTCCTATTATATTAAAATTAACATTTGCAATAACATTCTGAAGAATTCCAAATATAATACAAATATCTAAGGTCTTCTTCTGACCAGTTGATAAGTCTTTATATGAAATTTCTTTTTCATTATTATCAATGAATATGTGGCACTTGAATTCCTGGTCAAACTTGACAGAATAGTTTTGTTCAAGCTTATTGAGATACTTAGATATTGAATTGTTGATATGAGGTATCATAGAATCAAGCAACTTGTATCGTAATGACTTAGTGAACAATTCTGACAAATCATTCCATTCACCTTGTTCTAATTCATTATCTAATGATTCTTGTTGTAATCTCTCTAACTTGTCTTTAGCTTCTGATATCAAATTATCAAAATTATCTTTCATTAACTTAAGATTAGAATTGTAAGTTGATACTTTAGTATCAATAGAATGGATTTCAGATTTGATATCAGAAATCAATGTATCATATTTCTTGTTTACTATATCTATCTTATCATTTATAGATAGAATTTCTTTAGATACTTCTTCTATCTTATCATTCCAATCATGCCAAACTTTAGCATAATCATTCATTTTATTGAGATATTCATCTATTTTTGATTTCTCAATATCATGACCACATGTAGGACATTTACCTGATTTGAATTTCTCATACATCTGTTTCTGTTGCTTTCCTAAAGTAGCTGCTTCTGTACGCTTATCAACAAATTCAGATTTCTTTTTCTCTAATTCTCTTTTTTGCTCTACTATTGTATCAACTTTTTGCTTATGTTCTTCTTTTACAGATTTTCCTTGTTCAATCAAGTCATTTCTTCGCTTGTCCAATCCTGTTATATCTATTGATGTAGCAAGTTTCTGTTGCTGATTTTCTTTCTTCTTTTTTAAAGATTCTATCTGATTAGAAGTTTCTTGTATCAATGCTTGCAATTCTGTTCCTCTTTTTGCAACATCTCTTCTTTCTTCAACTACTTCATCATTATAAGTAGTAAAAGTCTTAAAACCAAATACATCATCCAAAAAGCATTTTGTTTGAAATGGGTTCATGCTTGCTAATGACATAAACTGGTTGAACGATATGATGCACATTCTTTCTATTGCAATTCTTGGTACATCATAATATTCTTCTAGGATTTTCTGATAATCATTCTTAGATGGTGCTTGCAAATCCTTTCCGTCTATTTTTGCTACCATTTCAGAATAACAAGATCTAGAAATATAAATATCATGCTTTCCAGAAGTAAGCCATAATTCAACTTTATAGTCTTTAGTATTCCAAGCAATCAAATTTGGGTTCTTATGATCTTTTATGGTACCATAAAGACCAAATAGAATAGAATTTAATAGCATGGTTTTTCCACTTCCAATAGGACCAGAAAGCTTAATCATTCCCTTTAATTCATTAAAATTAAATTCATGAACCCCATATAAAGATCCAAAATTTTTTATTCTTATTTTATTTATTATCATGATTAATAAAATGTTTTACTTCATCTAAATTAAAAAATTCAATGTAATTCAAATGATTTATTTTTGCAACTTTTCTTTTATATGGATCTCTTTCTGTCCATATTTGTATTGCATTCTTATATAGAATTTTATTTTCATTTTCATATTTATATTTCCATTTATTAACAATGTTACTATCTTCTTCCGATTCAGGATTATAAATATGGTCGCCATGTGTCCAATATCCATTGAATTCAATAAACAAATCTTCACTAGGAATATAAAAGTCACAATTAAATGGATATCGATTACTATTATATTGTCTTATTACATCCTTATATTTTAATTTTAATAATTCAAAACATTTATCTTCTTTTTTAGATCTTTTATAAGATCCATTTTTTATTTTAGTTTGAATTATTTTATTTTGTACTTCCGGATCAGATAATTTAATTCTTAAATTTTCTCTTGCTTTAGGACATTGATTATAATATTCATATCCGTATTTAATTAAATTGGTTTGTTTAGTTTTTTCTTTACATTTTTCAGATGATAAAGATATTTGGGCTTTTTTCCTTATATCTTCATCACAAAAGAAATTTGCATAGCCATATTTTCTAAGTCTTGTTTCTTCTGATTTCTTTTGAATTTCTTTGGAAGAAAGAACACATTTTACTCCATATTTTTTTAAACAAGTATTTTCTTTTTTATTTTTGATTTCTTTTAATTGGAATGGATTTTCTGTACCATATTTATTCTGCCAAGTCATTTTCATCTTGGTAATTATACCTGGTATACCTTTACCATATTTTTTTAACCTTGTTTCTGCAATATGAATACCAACTAAATTAGATTTTTTCTTACAATCATTAGAACAATATGTCAAATATACTAATCCAGGATGTCCATTAAATTTACAATTTTTACCACATACTGGGCACTTTGGAATTTCTTCTATATTATATTTTATTCTATATACAGTTTCTTTATAAGAGTTAAATTCTTTAAATCTATTCTTTAAATATTTTTTAACTTCATCTGTAAAAGATTTCTTATTTAATTTTAATCTTTTTTTAAAAAATTCATTAATTATATATTCATCATTGATTTCCATGTAGTATATATTCTAATATAGATGTTTTACATTTAAAAATAATCCTTTTTAATTAATTTGTTCTTCACTATTTCATACTTACTATATAGATTCTTTGGAATGTTGCTATCAATATATTTCTTTATATCTTGGTTCATATCAATTCCAACTTCATCATCATTTATCATCATCTTATCTATTGCTACTACTCTTATAGATATTCCAGGATTATTCAGTTTCAGTTCTTTTACTTTCTCAATGTATTTTGCTTTATTGATTAAGTCTTTATCAATGTATAGCTGAACAAAGCAATTATCAAAATTAGTAAGATTAAAGATTTCTTCATTAAAATATCTGTAAAACTGATAAGTTTCTTCATTTTCAAACTTACGTACTATTTCTGTACCTCGTAACAAATATACATATCTCTTGTCATTTACATCATTGAAGTTCAATGGTAATGCTGCACCAAGATTATAAAGCTTATGTTCTTCATCTGTCCATGGTGTATGAATGTGTCCACTATATACTGGACTTCCATTCATATTCTTTATCATATCTATATCCCAAGTACATAAATCAGAATGACAGAATATTCTCTTTATAGATTCTCCTTTAAAGTGTTCTATTGTTTGTCCAAACAATTCTTTATCTTCTGTAAAGAACCAAGGCAAATATAAGTCACCATCATTATCAAGATATGGGGTTTCAGTATAGAAGTGTACATTATCATGTTCTTTCATGAATTCAGAACCAAAAACCATTTCATAAGCATTGTAATGCATATCTTCTTTCTTAGGAGAATAGTAGTCATGATTACCAGCAAGAAAATTGAAACTCTTTACAGGATTTCTTTCTATCATTTCTCTTACCATGTCTTTTACTTTGATGCCAACTAAAGTGTTTATAGAATATCTTACATCAAACAAGTCACCTAGGAAAATTACTTTCTGCACACCATTTGATATTATCAAACTCTCAATTTCTACAAAATAATTTTCCATTTCTTCAAGCCATTGTACAGAATTTGTCTTGGTTCCAAAATGGAAATCACCTATCACTAAAGTATCTTTTTCGTTCATAAAATAATGTTTATACTAAATTAAAATAGAAATAAAATAATTGCAATTTCAAAATATTTTATTTGTATTTATTTTGAAATTTATTTTGTTTATTCTATATTTTATCCGAACAAAATAAATATTAAAATTATGGATATGAATACAAACAAGATTTATGATGATGCTCCAATGATGGATATGGTTAAATTTAACCAAGTAGAAGGTATTGATTTGAACCTCATAGATGGAGAAAAATTGAATTTTTACTATACATTATCACAAGTTATTTGGGTTACTGAAATACATCTTACAGAAAATAATGAAATAGCATATAACTACATCTGTCCTTATGTTGTTGTAAAAGTCAACAACAAGTATTTTCTTAGAAATCGTACTAATGCATATACTTATGCTCATTATGATGTAAAATTTAAAGAATATGAGTTTGAAAATATAATGGGTAACTTTGCTCTTCCAGTTAATGTACATGCTTCTACTTCTTATGAATATATAAACAGATATAGGCATGAAGAGTACAAGAAGTTAGTACTTCAGAAAGAAGAAAACAAGTCAACTAACAAATTTGAATTTACTTTAAAGCAAGCTAAAGAAGCTCTTGCAGAAAAATATGGATATAATATAGAAAATATTTGTATTAAGCTATAATATATATGGATATATCAAAAGTAAGAAGAGAAGGACATTACTATATATTCAGTGTACAAGAAGTACAGGATATCATTAGTAAAGCTTTAGAAATTGATCCAAGATTAGTAGTTATTGAAACAAAATATTGAAGCAAAATATTGGAATGAAAACAGATTATAAATTTAGTGAACTAGTAAAGATGATAAAGAAGCATTATGTTGATTCTTTATCAAATGATGTTCTTGATATGCAACAAGAAATTGAAAGATTGGGAACTGAAGTAATGGACTTGAAGTCAAGAAATGAATCATTGAAGAAAACTATTGAGAATGACAAATTCAATGTCGAGAATGATCCTTCTTATATATTAGGAAAAGCAGTTGCAAAGTATGTGAAAGATACAATCAAGACTGATGTAATGAAGAATTTGAATGTTGAAGTAGATTCTGAATGGGACCCTTATTCTGGCCAACGAGACCATAATCATACAACAGAAATTTCTTGGAATGAAGATGAATAAAATTTTGAAATTTTATAATTTTATTCTATATTTTATTCGAACAAAAATAAAATGATATGACATATACGGTAACATTATCAAGTACATTAGCTAAGTTATCAACTCTTAAGGAAAAGAGCAAGTACACTAGATATCTTATGGATCTCTACTGTACTGAAGAAGAAACTATTCATAATGCATTATCTGGCTTATTCAAGACAAAGGTATTGTTTCAGAAGAAGTACAACATCTTATGGGTTGTGAATATTTCTGCTAAGAATAACAGAATTGTTACAGATAATATCATCCCTATATTTGTAAGTAAGGTAAAGTATGGATATCGAATGACACCTATCTATTATCCTTTCCTAAAGGATATGTATCGTGTTAAGGATGCAAAGTATATGGCTTATGTAATTGGTAAGCATGGTATTGCTGATTTTACTTTGACTGATGAGAATGATTTTCCTGTATTTGAAGAAAATGACAATCTTGATAATGCAATAATCTTTACTCAGTATGAAGATGCTATTAAGTACAGAAGCTTGTTCATTGAATATACAAAGGAAAAGAAGAAGAAAACTGATGAACGACATGCAAATGGTATCTTCACTATTGATGAAATTGCAAAGAAGCTTGGAATTTCACCAACCGATTTGAAGATCATTAATGATGAAGATGATGATTACATGTATTATGAAGGTACTAGACCGGAAGATTTTGGTGAACTTGGGGATGGTTATATGATTTAATTTTATTTAATTTAGAAATATGAATTTAACAACAGCTATATCAATTGTAAATGATGGTGTGCTTGTTGGTCCACATAAAGGTTGTCCAGTCTTATATATTAAAGATGAGGATGATCCAGACCAGTTTCAAGCACTGAATACAAAAGAATTCTATGAATATCTTAAGAAACAGAGAATATTCAGAGATGTATCAAGTTATTGCAGAACTGCATTCTACCTATCTTGGTTCTATATAGATGATAATGGAGAAGTAAAGACAGATAGTGCATCAATAACATTGCAAGAAGCTTATCCATTATCTAAATTGCAATATGATGATACAGTTCATGATATGTATGTTTGGAATATTCTTAGGAATGGGTTGAAATATATTTGGACAGCAAGTTTTCCAGATGAAGAGTTTCCTATGGAATATTCTGGTGACTTACATGATGACTTGCAACAGATATACGGAGTATACGAGAAAGTACAGAGCAAGTTTGGTGAGAAGCTTGATAAGTCTACATTTATTCAAGCTGTAAACAGTAAGTTGCAAAAGCGTGAGGTATATGACTTTACAGAAGAGAATATTGAATACGTAATAGATTATTTAAGAAACATTTTAGAAAAGTAAAATTATGGTAGCTTATAAGAAATTTACAAAAGCAGAAAGAGAAGGTGTAGTTCGTGCAATGACTAAAAATGTTGTTGAGAAAGAATACAAACCAATCATGTCTAATGTGGAAAATGAACTTACATCATTATTCATGAAGGATATTCCAAATGAAGTATTTGAGTTTGAAAAGAAGTATCCTCACCTTATTGATAAGGGTGATGTGTCATTATATGGATATGATTTCTTGACAAAAGAAGATAAAGAAAAGTATGATGTTTGGAGTAGATGGAATCATACTTATCCTTGCTTCCATGTAAATAATATTTACAACAAGATGATTGATGGTGTTAGTATTCATGGTTTTCATCTTGATGATACTTTAGTAAAATACATTAAGAAGAATGCACCAGAGATTGCAGAGAAAATCAAAGCAATTACTATAAAGAGATTAGACTTGCAAGATTGGTCTGATAAGCTTTCTTGTACATTAGGCGCCATTACAACTATCAACAAATTGAAGGAAGAGTTTCCTGAAGCTTATACTATCTATGTGAAGATATATGGTGAACCTGGTTCACCTTGCAAAAGTGTAAAAGATGACAAGGGTAACGAGACTTCTATGTGTGACAATATTGAGAAGTTGCGAGCAGAGTATAACAAGGTAGTAGATAGTAAGGAAGTAGAAAAGAAGTAATTTATATATTATGAAGAAATATAATTTGAAGTTTGAATTTTGGAATATCAATGTTGATCCTATTAAAGAAAAGGAAGCTAACAAGATTATTTGGATTCTTTCACAAACCAGACATGTAAAAGATATTTCATTTGCCAATTATGGTGAGATGACATTTGACCTTGCTGATGATAAGCATTGGAATCCTATTGTAGAAGATTTGATGGTATTCAACAGAAGAAAGTCAAATTGTATGGTATTTGATATCCATCTTACTAAAGGAATTGATTATTATGATAAGCTTTTCTTGTATCATAGCAACAACAAGAGAATTGGAAATTGGGGATATGTTTTATACAATACCAAGACAGGAAAATCAAAGCACACATATTTCATTTATGATGATTTGAATGACTTGATTGGACATATCAACAAAGCATTGAATTCAATGATGAGAAAAGACAATTTCAGTATGGCACATTATGAGTCAAGGGGAAAAATTGTTGGTCTAGATAAGTCTGATTATACTAACTGGTTGACCGGGCATCTTAGTGTCAATGATTGGTGTCGTAAGGAATATGCCGATCTTCCTAAGATCTTTGTTGACAAGTTGGTTTATCGAAACAATAAGAAATTCATTGAAATGTAAATTATGTAAAATATTAGTTCAATAAAATAATAATGGGTAAAGTAAATGAAGAATCCTCTACTGGTGGGATGGGAATTCCTAATCCTCTTAGTATTAAATATGAGGATGAAGAATATGTAAAAGAAGTTGCAAAATCATTATTTGCTAATGCTACTCTATCCGAAATTGATAGTAATGGTAATATTGTTAATTTAGGTGATGGAAAAGTTAAAGCAATAGCAGATAGGTGTGTAAAATACGCTAGAATGTTATTAAAGTCATTAAATTCATGAAAAATAAAAAATTGATTCATGTGATATTTCTAAATATCTACTTAGTAATATTGTGTTTTGTATATACATCATGTATTACATCAAATGTACCTATTGAAACAACATATCATACTCAAGTAGTTTATGAATATTATGACTATTGGTACAAATATCATAAACCATATTATCCCCCAATTCCAAAGAGACCAGTTTATGTTTGTCCTCCACCAAGAGATCCTTACCATCCTATTTGGATTCAACACCCATCATATAAACCAAGACCTAATTGGTTTGGTAATATGCGAAAGGATGTGAAAGTACCTAGTAGAGTAGACGGTAGACCTATTTATCCAAAGAATAAAAATTTTGGTGGTAGACGATGAACTTTTTAATAGAAATATTCTATTATTAATCTTGAAACGATATTAATATTCGTTTCATAATAACATAATTTAATAACAATATAAATTTAAAAGAAAATGAAAAAGATTTTGGTAGTATTTGCCGCTATTGTGGCAATTAGTTTTGCTTCTTGTGGCAATTCAACTAAGTCAACTGCATCTGTAAATGACTCAGATACAGTAGTTGTTGACACTGCTGCAGATTCTGTAACAGTTGACTCAGCCGTTGTAGCAAAGTAGAATCAGTTTAACTAATTCAATTTAAACACAGATGCAGGATTCAAAAGATCCTGCATTTTTTGTTTGAAATTTATCTAAAGTTTACTATATTTATAAAGTACAAACAAATAAATTAAATGTAGTAGACTATGTCGAATAAGAAATCTATAATGACCCTTGTGGTCGACGGTAACTGGTTGTTGATGTCTCGTCTTTCTATTCTTAGAATGAGAATTAAAGATGAAGATACTTTGGTTAAAGAAGTAAAGTTGATGATGATTAAGTCAATCAACAAGTTGCTTCGAGATATTCCACAGATTGATAATGTGATTTTTGTTGCAGATGGTGGATCATGGAGAAATAAGATAAGTATTCCAGAATTCTTGAAGAAAGATCATATTACTTATAAAGGTAACAGAGAAAAAGATAAAGATCTTGATTGGGACAAAATTTTCAAGGGATATGACGAGTTTATTGATATATTGAAAGAAACTGGAGTATGTGTTTCTAGAGAGAAAGGTGTAGAAGGAGATGATTGGTGTGCTTATTGGAGTAAGTTATTGAATAGTAAAAATACTAATTGCCTTATCTGGTCAGCTGATAGAGATTTGACTCAATTAGTTAAGATTGATTCAAAATCTAAATGCTTTACTGCTTGTTGGAAAAAGGATGCTATTGTAATTGAATCTGTTGACCATACATCAGATAATGAAATGGATTTCTTCTTCAATAGTTATGATTCAAATGAGAATCAGAAATTGTTAGAAACTCTTTGTATGAAAGCAAAGAAAGTTGAAGAAATTCATCCTATGGATATTGTAATAGATAAGACTATTAGAGGAGATCTTGGTGATAATATTTTACCAGTAGTTTACAAAAAGGCTAAGAATCCAAATTCTGACAAGATATTCAGAGTAAGCAACAAGGAATTAGATTTGTCTATTGATATTACAAATGTTGATGAAGTGAAGGCTTATTTCGAAGATTTGTTGAATAAGAAAACATGGAAAGATAAAGCCATGTCAACATTAGATGAGATAATTGAACACTTCTTTTACAATGAAAGATTAGTATGGTTGGATCCAATTCAATATCCTAATGAAATTCTCGAAAAGATGACAAAATATTCTATTCCTGTCATTAATAAGGATTTGAGTTTAGCAGAGCAGAAAATCCAAGCAGAAAAGAATGACGTTTATGATGTTCTTGAAGAAATTTAAGAAAAATTTAAATAAATTTTGAAATTTTAAGAATTGGTTCTATATTTAGTATGTTAAATATTAAATGTAGAACCAATTTAAGTAATAAGTATTATGATTATGGTAAATATGGATAATTTGAAAAAGGTAAAGAATTCAGTAATGAATATGATTAATGTTGAATTAATGAAAGAAAATCGTCTTTCTGATGTTTCTTCAATTAACATTAAGATTAAGTTTGAATGTAGTGATGTTTGTTCTCTTTATCCATTAACTTGGCTAGAAGATCCGTATGATGAATTTATTATTGAACATTTTATCAACAGAGTACCAGAAAAATATCGTTATCATCTTATTGGGTTTAAGCTTGAAGATTTCAATACTTGGTGGCCAGTTTTCGATGATGATGAATTAAATCAGAAGTTTGTTGATGAAACTAATGATTACATCAATAAGAAAGCTGAAATGTTAGATAAATGGAATATGTATGATTAAGATTTATAATTATGATGACAGATAGATTAAATCAACCTTTGAATATTTATGACTTAGTATTGATTTCTCATCCTAAGACTTCTGTATTGCTCAGATGTATGGTTGTAAAGATTATGACAAAGACAGTAAAAGTTGTTGTACTTCCAGAGTCTGAATTAGAAAATGAAACTGCTCAATATTGTCAGAAAACTATGGCTGATGTAGGTGATGGTAAATGGCATGGAAATGTATATAAGTCAAAAATTGGTTTCAATAGAAAACCTGAAGAAGTTATAAAGATTGGTCATACTGAAGTTCCTTGTGATTTATCTGAAACAGAAGAAGCAGTAGCTACAGAACTTGTGGATGTTAAGATTGGTGATCCTAACCTTTGGGTTAACAGAAAGAATTTGAATTATCACATTTAAATAATTTTTAAAATATGGAAACATTAGTTACAACAGATATTACTAATAAAGAAGTAAGAATTGGTGATATAGTATTAGTTGCACACACAGATAGCAATAATCTTTTTCATGCTAAAGTAATTAACATTAGACCTAAGAGAATGAAATGTATGATTTTTGATGCACCTAAGAGTTATCGTTATATGAATGATACAGTTGTTCAGAGATTACCAGAACAAGTAATTAAAATATCAGATTAAGAGACTATGAAAGTAATATACGATGAATTATACCCTGATGAGTTTTTCAATTATGGAGGTATTGTAACAGTAGGTAGTTTCAATTTTGAAATCAAGAATATTGTTGAATGGAAGAAAAGTACTAATGCTCCTAATTGGACATTCGACTATATCAATACTGTAAAAGGTGGTGATGCATGCATTGGTATCATGCACTTCAAGTTTGATGATGAAAATGGCTGGTTCAAATATACAGGTAATCTTCCAAAACTTGAACCTAAAGATCCTTATGGTATCAATAATGTAAACTTTTCATTGATTAGTCAAGACCATCCAAAATGGGATAAGTTTACAAAACAGAGATTAGAGTGTGGATTTGATGATTCTGAAATATGGAATCTTGACCTTACTATTGCAAAGTTCGTCCTTCCACGTGTTGAAAGATTGAAAAAAACTTTTGCTGGGTACCCTGCATTTTTAAAGAGTGAAGATGAATGGAAAGCTATTCTTGAAAAGATGTGTAAGGCATTTCGTTTGTATATTAATTGTGACAATGATTGTATCGAAAATGTAAGAACAATAAAAATGTTACATGAAAGTGATGATCCAAAAAAATTAATGGATATTTTGAAAGATCATGAAGATTATGAAGAAGGAATGAATCTCTTTTTCAAATATTGGAAATGGCTTGGTGATTAGTTAGATTCTCTAGGATGGCGCCTGGGTCACACAGGGAGCGGATAATTATGATTCAGTATATTCTATCAGTTGAGATAATTTTAACGTTTCCTAGTGAATTTTACAAAAAGAGCTCTGACTTAAGTCAGAGCTCATATTGTTTTAAATAAACAGTACTTCATTGTAATAATCTGGATCCAAGTTGTTCTTGACATATTCCTTTGCATCCAAAAGAGATTGTGATTCATTTACACAGCCATCTCCAGCTTGTAATGTAATATCACCATTTTCGGTAAGTTCAAGATCAACATTAAAATTCTCTTTCAAAAAAGAACTTGTTTTAATTATGCTAGAATCATAATTTACTACTCTCTTTACGAAGTCTTTACATTCTTTAGTTTCAAATACTTTATCATTCTTAAATTCCATTTTAAACATTAAACATTAATTTATATTCCAAAATCAGGATCCATCGTTGTATCAGTTGTACCATCAGTGTCAGGATTAGTTGGTTCTTGAATAACTGGTTCCTTCAACTTATATGTTTCAGTCAATACTTTCTTAAGATAAGAAATTACCTTTTCTGGTGTATAGTAATTCTGATATAAGTAGATAGCTATATCCTCAATGTGTACACCAAAAATATCAATAAGCATCTGTAACTGATTCAATGGTGCATTCTTTATTGTCAATGTCGAACCACAAGTTACTTCAGGTACAGGATTTACTTTACTGAATACATCAGTTACCATATTCATGTGCTTCTTCTCAACATCTACTGGACACTCAGGACGTGGCTTAGGTGGACACGGTGGTACTGGATGATGAGGTGGACGTGGTGGCATTGGCTTATCATGGCATCCACAATCAAATGGAGGTGGTGGCAATGGATGATGATGGTGTGGTGGTTGACACTCACCAGGACCTGGATTGTAAGGAGGTACTGGTACTGGATTATTTCCATCAGCCTTACCAATAATGTTTCCATTTGAATCATAGATATCATCAGAAATCTGATAGAATTCTGTACTGAATTCGTTCATATCAATCATGCGACCATCAGAAAGCATTACTGACATTCCATTTTCTGCAATGATGCAATCTCTTACTTGTACTTCAGCACCAGTCTTCTTAGATATCCAAGTACCCTTTATTTCTGGTGCACCAGGACCACCTGGCATGTCCATACAAAAACCACCACCACCCATAGGTGAATAGTTATTTGGCATATTATTCATTTATTTATAAATACATGTATTTTTACAATAAAATATAGAAATTCATTATTATTTATTACAAATTATTTAACTTAAATAATGTTAATTAAAGTTAAATTAATTGTATTCTTTTAATATTTCTTTTCTACCTTCGAAATCAGACTTAAGATATTTAGAAATACAATTTGCTATAGTAGTATAATCATCTTCTTTTCCAAAATAAAGCATATTGTATTGTTTAGAAGACTTCATAAAGTCATTCACTTCATGCATCATTCTCTTATCCTTTATAACAGAAGAATCTATCCAACAAATAGTAATTCCTTTAATATATCTACTTGACACACTATTGAACATATCAAATGTCATTGGTATTATATCGGAATTAGACATTTCTTCCTTTGTTATACCTTCAGATATTTGGTTGTCATCAGTATGTACACATAATAATGCATTGTTTTTGAATGCTAAATATAAGTCATCATTATCCATATAGTATTTCCATTCCTTTATATCTGAATCCTTTTTTAGGATATCAGTACTGAAAGTTCTGGCCACTTTGATTTCTTCATTCAAAGTGTTCAAAGTAGCCAGAACATCTACTTTTTTCTGATTGTCATAAGTTACAACAATTATCTTATTTTGATTGTCCATTTGTATAACTAACTTTCTTTTGATTTTCTTACAAATTTTATAACTGCATATTGATTTTCTCCATCTGGTTGCTTATTAGGAGTTATCCTCCAAGTCTCTGTTATCTCGGAAGCAACTTTCTTAGCTTCTGTAGTTTGATGTACTCTATATCTCTTTGTAGTATTATTGTCAGAAATATTTTCAAGTATAGATTCAAAATATGTAGAACGTTGTCCATCAGGGTGATCTTCACCATATTTCAATGCTGTACATCCTACCCAGTATTTAAGACCAGATGTATTTTGCCAATCGACGAGATTTTCGTAATATGAAGTTACATTATAGAATCTTTCATTAATATCATCAAACTTATAATTGAATTCAATTCCTCTTCCAGAAATATTACCATCATCTGTTGTTGACCAAGTAGTAAATGTATATTTTACTGATTTTTTAAAAGTATATGTACCTTTAAGCTTGATAATTAATTCTTCTTGGTCTTCATTTGATATCTTAATGTTTCCTTCTATAGATTCTTTAAAAGACTTCAACATATCTTTTGTAACATTCCATTCTAGTTTATAAACATTAGTATTATTAGTTTGTACCATTGTAAATGTATACTTAGCTAATTTAGAGTATTTATCTATTGATAACTTTGGATGACAAGATTCTATTTGATACGTTTTACCTTCAGTTGTTGCTTTCTCATCATATACCCATTCATTACCGACTATCTTATATTCTTTATTGTAAATCTTATCATAACAAATAACATATATGTTTTCCAATCCATCAGTTTGTAAACCTACATAATTATCATTATCTAATTTACCAGTAGTATTAGACCAATCTACTGTATACAATCTGTATATTTTATTCAGCATTTCCTCAAGATCGGTTTTATTATAAGATGTTCCATTAGCATCTCTACAAAGTTCACAAACTCTTACACGTAACTTACCAGATGGTTTGTTTGCATCAGTAGCTGGTTCTTTATGATATATATCAGTTAAAGATTTATCTGGTTCTGATGGGATCAACTTATCTGGTTGAATATTTATATCTTTGAACTTGTTGTAATCTTTTTCATAATTATCATAGAACTGAGGTATTGTGTTATTAGACAACAATTCTCTTACATTGACATAACGATAAGATAAGCTGTATTCTTGAGGAATAATCACTTCACCATAATATGAGAACTTGCTTGATTTATCATATCCAGGTTTATCATTAGTAGGACCAGGTAAATCAGTGAGCATTTTCCAACCACTATATGGCTTTCCATCTACACTATATCTGTTAAGTACTTCCCAGTAGGTGTTTACTTCTTTTACACCAACATTATAGAATTGCTTTGTTCCTTCTCCATCAACATAATTTACCATTATTTCTCTAGATCCAACAGAATATGACATTGAGTATCCTTTAGGTAATTTAGGAGAATTCTCATGTATATATTCTTCTTGTGTAGGACATAATATGTTTCTTCCAATATATACATAAGAAGCTAATATATCATCATTATTATCATACTTTACAACATGTTGGTTTTTATTCAACACATATCTTGTACCATCAAGATCTTTACCTATTGTAAGAATACCAAGTAATGTGTTTTCATTTTCTACAGATATTTCAGATACTGGAATAGGTTCATAGGAAGGATAATATGAATAAGTAACATATTTGTAAGAATTACCAGATTCATCTGTATTATATCTTTCTACTCGTCTACGATATACAGTAGTTTTCTTATTCATGTATGATATAGGATCTTCATTGTATGTACAAATGAAATTACCATAACTCAATAAATAAGATCCCTGTACTTTAGACTTTGTACATGTTTGAATCATATTGCATGAATATTGTGAACACTTTTCACATCCATCACAAGTCCATATTTCATTATAAGAGTAGTTGGCAAAATCATCCGGTAAGATATATTTACCATTCTCATATTTCAACTTATATCCACCTTTTGGACTTTTAGTTCCATCAACATAAGCATAAGTATATATTCTCTTTACTGAAGATACATCAAAAGTACCAGTATAAGATCCTGGAACATCCATATATGAAAGAACTACTGGATTTCCAACAATAAAATTAACACTCTTATCATTGCCAATAATATTTTCATTATCATTCAAATCAGTACTCAATTCAAGATAGTTTGCTGATTCATATAATGGCAATCCTTCTGTAGATACATAAGGTTCATCAGTTATCTTCTTTGACCAACCAGCTTCTGGTATCTTCATCCATTTTTCTTCTATAGGTTCAGTAGAAGATGTTCTGTTTTTCTGACAAAGTACATATTCTTCATTTCCAATCAACTTATACTTATTGCCATAAGGATTGATCTTTATATATTCTTTATAATCTGATAATAGGTTTTGAAGTTTACCTTCCCAATCTTTTTCACCATTACTATAATTGTCAAGCAACCAGTTGTACCATTCTTCATTTGGATTTCCTGCACCACTTAATATGTTTCCTTTATTCAATATTACTAAATCATATAAAGTACAGAATACTCCATGTGATCCATTTTGTATCTTTATTAGGTCAATTACCTTTTCTATATCATCATTTTTCTTATAACGTTTAGACAATCTAGAAGAATCTCCTAAGAATATAGTTCCAAAATCTGTAACAACATGATTTTCTTCTAACAACTTAGTAAGATTCAAATATGATACAGAATAATTACCATCATAATTGTCATAATATCTAGTATTGTATCTTTTATTCTTTCCATCATTAGTTACAGATAAAGTATGGAATAAGTAATTTTCTACATCTATCTTTGGATCTGAATAAGACTTGAACAAATTATCTTTTTCAGTAATATCAAAATCAGTCATATCAACTCTACTAGTCTTATGACTACCTATAGGTGTTACTATAGTACTATATGCACATAATTGCTTGTTTCCACCATTTATATAATGAGCTTCCCAAGATGCATTATTTGTAAACAAATGACCTTTGACATTTACATCACCATTAATATTAGTATATGACATGTCAATATCAAATGTATCCATCGGAGTAAGCTTACATTGAGACGGATTATGTACCATTGTTGTAGTACCTAGGTTTGGATTGACATTACTACTACCTATCTTAAGTCTTGATTTGTCATCAGTATCATGTGCAACACCAAAGTATGCATTCCACAGTATAGTAGAAATATCTGTTCCATTGAATGATTCTCTACCAATACCCATGATATTGTATCTGTTGAGAGTTGTGAGATTCTTTGCTAATACTTCAGCTAAGTCAAATATTGGATATTGATAACTGTCTGTGGATGAAACATCATCATTAGCATTATAAATAGAGTTAGGAACATATTCCTTAGGATACTTTGTATAAGGTATTGATTTTGGGATAGTACCATATCTCTTATATACAGTTTCTGAATCAACTTTTACAACTTTGTTACCATTGTTATCTATGGAAATATAAGATATTGGGTTTCTAGTAACTACAACTTCATCATTTATGTCAAAGTGTCTATTGTCATAAGTATTCTCTGTTCCTTCGATCTTTCCTTGTATGCTATCTGTAAATTCTAGAGAGAAATTGAGATTGTTCTTATATTGTTCTACATCTTTCTCTACAGAATTTCCTAAAGATCTAGAATAAGAACCAGTAATAGCAGTAAAGTAGTCAGAATTATGATTTCTGATTACAGGATATACTGCATTAGAAGAATCATGACTGTTATTCTTTAAGTCATTGTTTACTTTAGAAAATACTACCCATCTATGTTGATAATTGTCAGGACTATATTGAGCATTAGCATAATGAGAAATCATGTTCTCTAAACTCATCATATAAGAGAGATCTAAAGCAGCAATACCACCAGGTCTCTTGAGATAAGTCATTTCATGCTTCTTTACACCATTCTCTTCATATTCATAACAAGTCCAGAAAGAAGTAACAAGAGTATCCTTACCAAGAAGATAAGACAATGAAGTTGCTTTCTTATCTATTCGATATATGTAAGAGTTGTTAAGTATATCTTCATTCTTAAAGAATCTATAGTTAGTCCCTTCAAAAGAATAAGTAGTTAAGTAAGTATTCCAGGTATCGGTGTAAGTATCATATTTGCATATATACTTATTTTCTGTAGAATCCTTCTCCATGGTATCTACATAAGAAGAACATACAAGTAGAGAATTGCTTATATATGAATAGTCATCAGTAGTAGCTATAGTATTCAACCACTCATTAGATGGTACCCAAGCATATACAGAAACAACAGAATCTCCTCCAACATTAGAATCACTATCCATATAGTTAGCAGCAAATTCTTTCAATTCCCAATTTACCTTATCCCAGTTCTTTACCGTTTCTGGTCCATATATGATAGAAGAACTTGGATCAAAATTGTTTGGATCAGTATCTTGCTTTATTATGATTCCACTACCATTTGAACTAATCGCTCTAGCATACTGATCTGTCTTTACACCATTTATGATCCAATAACCATCTGTACCGATATAAGGTACTATAAATGACTGGTACCAATCAATAGAAGATATGATATTGTCATTTACATAACTGATTATGAAATCATATAATATAGTCTTCTGTTCAGTACCATGGGCTAATATTACTTGTTCATTATCAGCATCTGTATAATTGCAGATTTTCTGTAGATATTTGAATATTCCTTTACCAGGTTTCTTATCTGTTCCAAGTTGTATGAAATTTACTTGTAAAGAAGAAAGAGAATTATATATAATAGAAGAATCATTAGAGTTGTAAGTAAAGTTCACTTCAAAATCTAATGGCATGATTATGCTATAAGAATCTTCAACTTCTACAGATTTTGCTCCATATTGTGTACTTGCTTCTTCTTTTGCAGATAGTAAAAGTTGAGCAATTATTTGTCTCTTTATCTTTATATTAGTTGAATCCCTGTACATGATATCATCATATACAGAAAGTACTATAGGGAAAAGTTGTGAAGTATCATTTACAAAATATTCAAGCTTTTCTTCTATCATAGTTTGATCGTCCTGATCATCCATATACCATTCACCAACACCTACTGAATTGCAAATTTCATTATTGACTATAGGTGCAAAGCTTGCTACTGACCATCCAACATTAGTTTCAGTATTCTCATCTACTTGCAATGTGTACTTCTTTGTAAAGAGAGGAGATCCATCATCAGTAAATACATAAGTATTTTCTGTCATTAAGTTGCATAATGAATCAATCAACTCTGATGGAGTTAAGCTACCATCTGCGTCATAAGTATCAGATATCTTTTTCCATAAGTCATCTTCATAATCATAATTTACGGAGTCTACTCTTGTAAAGTCTCCTAAATCTATCTTAGTAGAATTGCACTTGTATGCTTCTAACAACCATTTGTGTTCATTATTTGTGTTAGTAATATAATAGTTTGGATTCTTCTTAAGTCTGATCAATACTAACTTTTCATACTCGTTAGGATTGACTTCTGTTGAAGCATCATTGGTCAAAGTAGCATCTTCTGGTAACATCAAATTAGATTCATTAGACATGAATACTCTGAAACCATCTACAAATTCACCATCTACTGTTATTTCTTCACAAATATATTCGTTATCATAAGGACCATACTTACCAGAATCATGATGCCCTACAACTTTATAGATAAGAACATCTTTACCAATAGTCTTATCATGTGTACGTGCAATAATAGCAGAATTTCTATGCCAATATGATGAACCATTTATACCAGTGGAATCATTAAGATAAATCTCAGAACCATACTGATCTTTAGTAATGTTCTTAAGAATGTTATTTGATGATTCTATAGTAAACTGTGAATTAGCATTACCATTTATGTTTGAATTCACTTCATCATATCCAACTGGAACTCTAGTTCCTGACTTGTCACTAGTTTCCTCAGCATCTACTTCAACTATCTTACCAACTATGCTGTTTGAAGATTTTGTCCAAGTAAATTCAGCTGCTATATTTGATTGACTGAAATCACCAAGATAATTTGGAAATAAATCAGAAATGATGAAACTGTCATTCTTTATAGAATCTCCTTTAGTTGAAAGTCTTTGGCCAAGGTTAGCCAAAGACTGTTTCAAATAAGGATCAGTATAGTTGCTTAAGTAATTAGCATTGCTTACTCGTGACTCAAATGAGTTTATATTGATTATTGACATAGATATTTGTTTGATATTCTAAACTTTCAATCAGGATTAAGCATTTTTATTTCAAAACAAATTTGTAATGAATTTTATATAGCTTGTCAGAATTAAGTGAATTCAACTTCATCGGTGTTGACGTCACTTTATAATCATACCTGTTGAATAAAAATAATTTTTGATCTTCATTCATATCATCAATCAACGTACCCCTGTTCAACATTAAGAATATTGCATAGGCTTGTTCTTCAGTTGATCTATTGACAACTTCATTATAAGAGTATAGCTTATTAGTAGACCATTCTAATGTATCATCACAATATACAATTGCAGAATCATTAAAATGCTTTTGTTCCAACAGCTTTATTCTTATTTCTTGTCCATTCTTATCTTTCTTTCTATTGTTGTAATCTTTTATGACATTATTTTTTGATGGTACATATATTGGTGTTGAATTTCTCATATCCAACTGTAACGATGTTTTATATATTACACTATCACCTATAGATGGATATTTTCCAGTTTCTACAATTCTGTTAGTATTCTCTATTGTATCTTTGAATTTCAACAGCCATTGATCAGATACAGAAGTTACTCTGTTTATTAATGGTACTATGTTCCCAAAATATCTGTTATATTGCAGATATGTGTTTGACTTAGCTATAGTTACATCAGTTTCTGATACTTCTACATTAGGGTCATCAACAGTACAGTTAGATTCTTTATATCTCATTATAAATCTAAAGTTTGATGGCTTAGTTATCGTAATCAATCTGTCAAATATTACAGATGGTTGCACTTTAAAGAATGGAAGCATTTGTTTGAACACTTTGAATATGTAATCCTTTCTCACATTTATATCAACTCCATTAACATATTTTATAAGTTTTATCTTATTGTCATAAGTATATGTAGGAATATCCGGAACATTTGATATATTATATTGAGCTATCACATTGAATGTACTTGTTGTATTGTCAGCATCTATATTTATTATCCAAAAACCATAGTTTGTTCCATCTTTCTTTATTGTACCGAAATTTTCAATTCCATATCCTAAATCATCATACCTAAAGTTATCTAACTGAACATTCACACTATCATAATTTGAATATATTATTGGGTCTCCATAAAGTTTTTTCAAATTATTTACAGTTTGCTCATTTATCTCTATCATCCAATTTACATTGTTTGTATTGTATCTGTATAGGTACCAAGTATCACCCTTTTTATTTACTTTAGTCTTCATTAAGTCATTAAGCAAATAATGAGCATATATTATTGTATCTTCTTTTTCTTGAGCATATATGTCGTTGAATAATGGGATAAGTACATGACCAACTGGATCACATTCTTCTACTTTGGTCTGAACATTATAGGATATCTTATATTCAGAAGACAACATATTTCTTTCCCACTCATCCGTCTTCTCTAATCTATATAGATAGATATCTCTGTATTCAGAACTGTCATCCTTTTCTATTTTCATTACTTTATCATAGATGGTATCATCAAGTCTAGTAACATTTATGCTAAATACTATTTCATAAGAATTCACATCAAAGTCATCTTCATCACTATGGCGGAACTTCCATATTCCATTTCCTTTATATTCTATTCTGTCATAGAAATAGTTGAATATTCTATAAGGGTTGTCAACTTTTTTACCTGAAATAGTTATCTGCTCTTCCATTCCATGAATGTTCTTCAACTTGGTATATGCATCTACTATCTGTATCTTATCATCAGAATCATTGGCCATAATTCTTTGCTTTACATACAAATAATCATACCAATTTTCTATTATATCAACCGGATAGTCATAATTATAGTCTTTACACAATTCATTATACCACCAATAAAGATGTTCTTTATTCAAGAACTTAGCCTTCATTCTTTTTATATAAGACAATCTTTCTTGAACCTTATCTTCTGATATGCCACTTTTTAACAATACTCTTCTGAAATTGTATACATCACACCATATTACATCAATATCCTTATCCTTATCTTCATCATTCATTGTATCTCCATAAAAGTTCAATTCTGGATCTTTCTTTATGAATATGTTTGTTGCACATACTTCATTATCACCATATACTACTGGCATGAATGTATATTTTGACTTAGAAGAGAGATGTTTTGTAAGATAATAACTAGTGTCTTTATATATGTTTTTCAATGCCATTCTGAAATTGTAAGCAGGTTTTCCTACAACATTGAAATATGTTAAATCATAATTGTCTGCTTTTGAATTGCTTTTCAATCCAGTAAGATAGTAATAAGCTATCTGGTCGGTATCAGTAGCATCCAGCATCTTAATCCATTTTTCATTGAAGAATTCACCTTCTCTATATAAGTTGAATCCATATTGTGTATTTATTAGGGATGATGGTTGCAACAATATGTATGAGTAACTGAAACCTTCTCTTCTATGAGATTCTATGTTTTCTTCAGGAATATAATAAGTGAACCCTACTTGATTTCTTATTTTCTTATCATTCTTAGAGGATATGCAAATCTGCTTTACCATTGGATCTTGCCATATATCAAAATCAGTATACTGATACCAGTAGTAACTGTAAGGATTTTCCTTTTCTATAGAATATGTAGAAGTACTTCCAGTAATGTAATTCTCTAATGTATATGATAAGAATTTCTTGTTTGGATCAGTTATCAGATCATAAGTTGATATATCATATCCAGGAGCAAAAACATAAGATTGGTAATTCTTTCCATTTACAAAATCATCATTGTATGGATCTATAGGTGAACTTCCATTATGAACTTTGATACCATATTTGTAAGAAACATAGCTAAGTGGACCACCAATCTTAATGTATGACAAATAAGATGAAGTGTCATCCACCATCATCTTCAATATGTGGATTGGGAGCATTTCATAGGAACTTGCTTTATAAGTGTTGATAATATCATCTATAGAATCAGAAGTAGTCAACTTATATATATTTTCACTTTTAAATAAATTGAATGCATCATTGAAAGTAGTATTTGCAATTTCATGATTATATGAGAAATGAGCATAAGACAATTCATAAGATAATACATTTTCTAATTCTCTTATTGTATCATCATAATTATACCAGCTATTTATGTCATCCATTGTAAACCCATAATCATTAATGTTCACATACCATTTTGAATATGAATATGAATTGTTAGGATCTATCTTTATGAATGTATCATTTAACGACATTACTGCATTCTTTTCACTATCTGATGGATTTGTTGAAGTAAATGCTTCACAAGAAGCTTTAGCAATAGCATCACTATATAGCATTGAAGGCATGATTACAGTATTGAACTTACAATTAGTTTCAAACTGGCTAGCCATGCTTGTAGATACAGTATAGTTAGCATGCTTCATGACATCATTAGCTACTGAAGTCTTTACAGAGAATCTTGGATTTACAAATACCCCAAACTTATCTATTTTTTCATTATCTTTAGTAAGTGCTTTATATATATGAGCAAGATTATGTAGAATGCCATTATAATAGCATTCATCATTCATTACATTTTCCCAATGAGCACTATCTATCCAAGAACTATCATTTTCTGATATCTTACATAAGCTAAACCAATTATAACCATACTTATTCATTATGTTTTCATAATTAGTTGTTATGTTTGAATATCTGTCATTATATTTGTCAATATCTTTTCCTAAAGGAAATATGAGTGAATAATCTTCTGCTACAGATGATTTGCCAGATGATACTGTTTCACATATTCCTGAAACAGTATATGATGGTGTAGGAAATTCTCTATATAAGAGATTAGAATACTGGTTGTCGGAAAATGCAAAAGCAAGATTTATGATGTATGGATTTTCATCTGATGATGCTTGTAACTTCCATCTAGAATACATTTTGCTTATCTTATTAGACAAAGAATATTTTTGCATTCTTGCTTCATGTAAGCTAGGATATTTGCTGTCCATTATATTTGGAACATTTCCAGGTATGTAGTTCATCAATCCGGTATTCTTATCCATTCTAAGGATACTCTGATTTAGTGTATCATAGTCACAACTCCAATCATACCAAGATATTCTGTTTCCATTTGATATGTAATATCCAGATACTTCAACTTGTGCACCTTTATATAATGTTTTCTCTGATTGGTCAAGTACTTTATCTAAATCAATACTGAAACACAATGGCAATACTTGTTTCATTGCAATATTCTTTCTTTTGAATTGTAATCCTAAAGAAAGATCAAAAAGATTTATAGTTGACATAGAGGATAGCATGTTACCTATTTCATTAGATATCGCGGTAGCTATGCCACCATGGTTCAAATCAATTCCATTGTATGTTGCATTTTTATTGTCAGCTGAAATATTTGCTACTTTAGAATCAATACAAGATTTATAAGAATCAAGATAATGGAATAGATAGTTTCTCTTATCTTTTGAGTGATCCATTATATTGACTTTCATTCTCTTATACAGTTTTTTGTCTTTGTTGATGAATATCATATCTATAATGAATGCATCAGGTAAGTCATTTGGATCATCTACATATATAGGTGCAAAAAATTCAAATTTATGGTTATTCTTCACATTCAATACTCTACTGCAACCCATTTCCAAATCTATGTTTCTATCATAAATTGGATTTAACTTATCAAAATTCTGAACATTGGTTTCATCAAAAGACATTCCATTACTGAAGAAAACATTATTGTAATATTTATAGTATTCTTTCAGGTCATAAGAGTAGTTTGAAGATAGAAGATTAGCTTCTATTTTCTTATCATATATTGTATGAGACAATGGAGACAGCACAGCACCTCTTACAAAGCAATCATATACATCATATTCTTTATCTGTTGATTTGATATAATCTGATGTTGTGCAAACTATTTTGACATTTCCACTATATGTAGGAATGACTCTTATTAATGGCTTTATCATTAAAGTAGGACAATATTTGTTTTTCTGATATTTAAAAATTGACAATACTGTTTATTAATATTATTTAACATTTAAAATATGTCTGGTATCTATTTTTGTCTTTATTTTAATATAAGAAAATTAAAATTGAACTTTAAATGAAGTCACTCAAACTACATAGCGTCTCATCAGTGAAACAATCTTTTGGTTGCTTCTTATCTTGGTGCGGCAGTATGCCTTGTGGGTTTAGACATTCATAGTAAAGTTCGTGATAGAGGAATTGTATCTGATCACGAATTAGTGAACGGAACAATTCTTATTTTATTAGATGAATATTGATTGAGAAGAAGTTCCGTATACAATTAGGAATTTTTTCTCATTTTTTGTATATAAAAGTTTGAAATATTCCTTATAGATTCTATATTATATATGTAATTACTTAATAAACAATTACAATACATGAAATAAGATCCAGAACTTAATACTTCTGAGTTGGTAGGTGACCAATAGCTTAAGGATATAAAGCAATTCATGCTAACAGGATTTTCTAGAGATCCGTAATTTGTTTATTAATTGGGTAAATAGCTCCAATGGTAGAGCACTAGATTGAAGATCTAGGTGTTGTTGGTTCGAATCCATCTTTACCCACAAAAATTATTTGGTTCTATAGCTCAGATGAATAGAGCAGGATTCTTCTAAAATCCGGGTCATGGGTTTGAATCCCATTGGAACCACTAATTAAGTTCTTTGAAATATTTATTTAAGTTCCATTAGCTCAGTTGGTTCCGTAAGGCTAGAGAGCATCCGACTTTTAATCGGAGGGTCACGGGTTCGAGCCCCGTATGGAACACCATGGTAGTCAAGAGATCTCTGCTGAGAATGAATAAAGAATGAGAAGCTCATCATCATTAACATCTGGATAATCAACAGATTTATGTGAATACCTCTGTTGGTCGTATGTAAGAGGTTTAATTTGGACAAGACCAAGAATTACATAGACAACTTTGCATGGGCACCGGAAAAAGATCGAGAGATAATTAATGATGAATAACAAAGTTATTTAAACAAACCGTCCTAATTTGTTTGGTAACAGGTTGTTATTGTTGAATCATATCATTGAAGTAGCTAATCAATTGAAGAAGGGAACAGCAATTGAAATACCAAATCCCTTGTATGGAAGTATGGGTGAGTGGTTTAAACCAGCACACTGCTAACGTGCCGAACCTAAAGGTTCCGAAGGTTCGAATCCTTCTGCTTCCGCGAGAAATTTATGATTGGAAGTTTGGTAGAGTTGGTTTAATACATCAGTCTTGAAAACTGACGAACTGTAAAAAGTTCCGCAGGTTCGAATCCTGCAGCTTCCGCAAATGTATATATAACTGCCATTGTCCGAGTGGTTAGGTGTAGGTCCGCAAAATCTACAACATTGGTTCGAATCCAATATGGCAGTCATTACATACAAGAACCAATAATGACATTGAAGTTCATTGAAAGAGATTGATACGTCGAGTGGACACCATATTCGCGATATAATGTTGCTCTCCTCAAATAGAAATATTAAGTGGATATATGCTGCAGTAAATATACCCAGTATAAGTTTTCTATGTTGTCTATAGATATCGATGGCTAAAAGGTCTATAGAAACTCTCGTTCTTGTATTTTGGTTCAATAGCTCAGTTGGTTTAGAGCGTCTGTTTTACAAGCAGAAGGTCCAAAGTTCGAATCTTTGTTGAACCACATAATAAACCGGAGAACTAGCAGTGCCGTGAGAATAAGATCCGATTGCAAAGTCAACCCGGTTATAGTATATGCAGATGTAGCTCAATGGTTAGAGTGCTTCCTTGCCATGGAAGAAGTTGTGAGTTCGATCCTCATCATCTGCTCAATATATATGCATCAGTGGTGTAGTTGGTGGTGCACATCTGGCTTCCAACCAGAAGGCTTTCGCGAGTTCGAATCTCGTCTGATGCTCTAATATCTAGGTGTACTCTAATTGGTCAGAGCCTTGATTTGGGATCAAGTGGATACTGATAAAGTGGATGCAGGTTCGAGTCCTGTCACCTAGACTATATACACCGATCAGTCAATTGGTTTAGGCTAGCAGTCTCCAAAATTGCTAATATTGGTTCGATTCCAGTTCGGTGTGCCAGTGTTTAATTTTAAATGTTGTTAATATATGAGTAACATGAGAAATAGAGCTTGGAGAAGAAAGAAGACTGAATCAAAATGGAATTCTCGTTGTAAGAAGTTCATGTTTGATAGTATTTTTAGAGATGGTGATAAAGAATATTCATTCAACATAAGTGAAGGTAATGGCAAGAAAATCAGACGTACAATAATGATTCCTAATTTGAGAAGACCAACTTCATGGAAAGAAATGAAGAAACTTGATCCGTGGGCTAGGTTTTTGAAGAATGGTTCTGGATATCGTACTTATATATCAGACCAGATGGATGCTAAGCGAAAAGTTAAGTTGCAACGTATCAACAACAAGAAACTTATCAATGAAGGAATTCAGGAATATGATGACATATATGATGAAACTTTAGAAGATAATTTCTATCTTAATAATGTAGCATAAATTATGTACATGGGTTCTTTCGTTCAATGGTAGGACAGGAGGTTGTGGTTCTCCTTATTAGAGTTCGATTCTCTAAGGAACCCCAAACGTGATCAGAATATACTGGTGATTGGACAAAAACAATGTAGCTGAGAAGAGTAATGCAATAATACGCGTAAATAATTGCATGAAACATATAATAAGCGCGGATGAAAAAAGCCTTACCTATGGCCGCCTCCCTACATTTGTATTTTGAATGTCAATGAAACAATAAGTATAAGGTTTGGTAACGCTTATTAAATTAATTGGTTCATTCAAGTTCACTATGCAGTCTGGGCTTTATAGAGCCTTGTAGTTTAAAGCATCGTAAAACATTCTGGTTATAAGAGAATATATCACCCAAGCGAATTGTCATGAGATTCGTACACCTGCTTAAGATGGTTGAATTATGTGGGAAGTAATTCTATAAAATAGGGCATGCCCACAATGGCGTAATAGCTCAGTTGATTAGAGCGCATCATTCATGCTGATGAGGTCGTTGGTTTGAGTCCATCTTACGCCACAGCTTAAACGGACCGAACTTAGTCTTTTATGCATCTTTTCTCTAGGGTAAGGTGTTAAACACCAAAAGAAAAGGCACCAGGGAATATGCTGTAATTGGTAGCCAGGCCAGACTTAGGATCTGGTGCTTCAATAGCGTGTGGGTTCGAGTCCCACTATTCCCACAATCGTTGAAGTAATGTAGTTTATGAAAGTCTAACATTAGTAATGGAAACCTAATGGCCCTCTATGTTATCCTAAAGAGAATAAAGTACGATTAGTAAATGAGTTATGGATCTGTTTAAACAGATCGCTTCAGAACTTCTAAAGAAGTCAGTAAGTTAGATGAAACCACCATAATATAATATCTGGATAACTATATGTATGGATAGGAATGAAGTTTTAGGTGCAGACACCGGTAGCGTCACCTTTTGTAATTCCTAGTATTGCTCCGATGTTGGAATTGGTAGACAAGATGGACTTAAAATCCATTGGTCAGTGATGACCGTACGGGTTCGATCCCCGTTCGGAGTACAAATTGATAGCAATCCTGAATAGAGAAGGAAGAAAGACGAGTTATGAAGGTAAGTATGCTTAAAGCTGCACGTATAATGCAGTGCATACCAAGGATAAATAACTAAAACACACCATATAAACTCTACACGAAGGTCTGATGCAGGAAGTGCGCACTTGCTATCAATTTATTTTTATTGCTTTCATGGCGGAATTGGTAGACGCAACTGTCTCAAAAACAGCTGATAGAAATATCATGAAGGTTCGAGTCCTTCTGGAAGTACTTATTATTCAATTAAACAATTATTTTATTTTACATGAGATTACCTTTGGTGCCACTTTCAGAATGGGTATTGAATAGACAGAATGAATTTGAATTAAAATTATTTGAATCATTCAGACAAGAATTCAATATAAGAGACAATGAAGAATTTAATATTTGTGAAAGATATGGGTCTTATGATGGACAAATGAAATTCTGTAGAGACTTTGCAACAATGTTGTCAGAAGACATACAAGACAATCTTAATATGACTGATTTTAGATATGACTTAAATAAAGAAGAAATTAAAGATTATTATAAAGGATTGTTTTTTGACAATATTCACTTGATATGTAATACAATGTGTCAGACAGGATATCAAGCAAGAAAATCTGAATATAATCCAAAAACCCTTACATTTAAAGATGTATATATCTATATAAACATCAAGGAATACAATAAAGAAAAGGACATTACTGTTGCACTTACTCATGAGCTTACACATGCTTATGATGATTGGAACAGACACTCAAAAGAAGGAGTTGAAACATTACTTGATATTGAGAAAAACACAGGATATGATAAATTAATTGATAAGATAAAGTCAAGTGATTTCAATGAAAAGATTGCATCTGAAATGATTTATACATTCACTTCAGTAGAAAAGAATGCTTACATGTCAGAATTGACCGCTGAAATAGAAAGTATAGGGGAAAAAATCAAAGATTATACATATATGGATGCGTTAAAAATATTTAAGAATTCAGATACATGGAAAAGATTCAATCAATTCAAAGAATATTTTATGTTGATGAATAATGAAGAAAAGAAAGTATTGTGTGATGTATACAGAGAAATAAAGAAATCAAGCAATACAGACAATAAGATATTAAAACAATTGAAATATGATATACAAGAAACATTTGATAAGATGTGTACTATCATACCAAAGATTTACTATTATTACAAAGAAAAGTATTCAAATAAAGAAATAAAGAAAGAAAAAGTAAGTGAATCAAGATTAAATAGAATAAAGAAAAGATTTAACATAATTTAACTAAATAATATTGTCCACTTTACTATTTATATATTATATTTAAATGAATAAATGAATAAAACAATGAGAACTATCACAAATACATATTATCAAATAATTGATGAACAGGCCATTGATAATCAACGAATGGTTTGCTCTTGTTTTGGTATATGTGAAAGTGATGAGATTGACTTTTAAATACGTCCTCCACTGTTTAAACATTCAACAATACAATCAAGACAAGAGCAATACAGAAATGTGTTGCTCTTTGTTGATTTAGCTTCAGCTGTACTGAAGCATGAAGTACTAAAAAAGTTGATAAAAAATGAAAATTTTTTGAAAGATCTTTGAAATACTGATAAATCAAATCTATATTATATATGTAAGTTATATAAAATATCACATTTAAAATTATAATTATTATGACAAGATTAGAATCAAACATTAAGATATTGAATATTATAAAGCAACTTGCCTATATGTTTCCAGATATGAGATTCATTCAGTTGCTTACAACTGTTGATGCAATTCTTGGTACTGATCAGTTCTATGAGGAATCGGAAGTTACATTGAATAGAATCAAAGAGAAAATTGAATATCAACAAAGAAGATATGGTAAGTTGACTGATATTGATATTAATTAGATAATATAAATGGCGCGTTCGACAAGTGGCCTAAGTCGCCAGTTTTTCACGCTGGTATTCACCGGTTCGAATCCGGTACGCGCTACGATAAATATTGGGTAGATAGATAAGTGGTTAAAATGGTTTGACTGTAAATCAAATGGCTTCGGCCTTCGGGAGTTCGAATCTCTCTCTGCCCACCGGGTCAAAAGAGCAAATGATAATCATGACAAAGTGATGTGTGAACAATTTAGATATAATCAACGCTTTACGTTGCTTGCAACTAAAGTTATTGTGAAAGCCACATAGGAGATTGATGTGCAGCTAACTGAGACTTTAATCAGTATTTGGAGTATTAAGCCCTGTTGGTAAGGGAACTAGACTGTCACTCTAGTAAAACTAAGGGTTCGAGTCCCTTATGCTCCGCAAATAGATTGGACTATGGTGTAACTGGAAACACTACAGATTTTGGTTCTGTCATTCGGAGTTCGAACCTCCGTGGTCCAACAATTTAGGTGGTTATATCAGTTGGTTAACTTAGTTCTTGAACAGAACATAAGTGATGTTCATTAGATAGCTTGCCTGATAAGCAAGAGGTCATAGGTTCAAGTCCTATATCACCTACAAGATTCTTTGAAATTTTGGATATAGTTATTCTATATTTAATATAAATAAATACTCCAGTAACTCAGTTGGTTAGAGTGCTCGGCTTATACCCAAGTGGTCGGGGGTTCAAGTCCCTCCTGGAGTACTATTAAATGTATGGATTTAATAAAAAGTTATGCAAGTAAATGTTGTACAGGGCAAAAGAAAATAGCTTATTGTGTAGATTGTGGGAAAGAACTTATAATTTATAAAAGAGCTTCTTCAAAAACTTGTAGATGTGATAATTGCAGAAAAAACCGCATTAGACAAAAAAGACTACAATATAGATTAAATTTTTTAAATAATGATTATGAAATTCATTTTGGTAGAAAATATTCAAAAGAAAGCTGGCTAGCATTACATAATGGTGGTTGTAAAGGAATACAACATCAAGGTGATTTAAGACGTAGTAAAAATGAAATAGAATTTTGTAAATTATGTGAAGAATATTTTAATAATGTTAAACATAATGAATGTATATTTAATGGATGGGATGCAGATATAATAATAGAAGATATAAAATTCGCGGTATTATGGAATGGTCCATGGCATTATAAACAAATTACGAAATCTCATTCAGTTAAGCAAATACAAAATAGGGATAAAATAAAGATAAAAGAAATTAAAGAATCTGGTTGGACACCTTATATTATAAAAGATATGGGTAAGGCAAATAAAGATTTTGTTAAAGAAAAATTTGATGAATTCTTGAAATATTTAAAAGAAAATACTATTATTTAAATAGTTAATTATATATCGTGGGTGAGTGAAACGGATATTTATAAATCACGTCGGTCTCATAAGCCGTACAATAGTGGGTTCGACTCCCACACCCATCACTAACAAAGAAATTCTAAACTTAAGGATCGATAGCTCAGTTGGTAGAGCAACTTGCTGTTAACAAGAAGGTCGTCAGTTCGAATCTGGCTCGGTCCGCAAACGGCAACGATTATTTAGAGGCGGCTTAACTGCTACTCGAATGTGATATGGGTTGGATAATCACCAACATGGTCAAGGACATGCACACTTCTTGATATTGACGCGACAAAACAAGATGAAGCCTAATATTACGGTGAAAGTCGAACTCTTTCTTGAATTCATCCTCTTTGTCAATTGATAGAATCCTTGAATTTGGGGTCAATAGCTCAGTTGACTAGAGCACTTGATTTGCATTCAAAAGGTCCAGGGTTTGAATCCCTGTGGCTCCACAAGTAATAGAGAGGACCTAGCATTTAACTAGGTGGTTGTTAGAGGTGTCAGTGCAATCTACAGGTACTCCTGATAGCTCAATGTATTACGAGAATATGGTCATGATAGTTTGCACATCTGATGCCATATTTGATTTTATATGCCATTATAGCTCAATTGGTAGAGCATCTGTCTTGTAAACAGAAGGTTATCGGATCATACCCGGTTAATGGCTCAAATTATTTATGGAAAAGAAAAAGAGCATTCTTAAGAATGCTCTTTATTTGTATTTATTTATATGTATAAAATTGTACCCATTTATCTTTATCTTTCTTAACTTCTTCTATCAAATCCATAGCTTCATCAACCGCTTTGTTTATTGCTTTTGACAATTCTTTTGTCTCTAATGATTTATATGGGTCATCATCGTAGCTAGCTGAACCTGGTTTACCAATATAAAGCTGCCAATCTCCATTTTCTTTCTTTTTACCTATTAAGAAATCTATTTCTATTCCAGCTTTCTTGTCCCTATGTACATATTCTATCTTAAGATATTTCTCACCTTCTTTCAAGTCTGTTACTTGCTTATCTGGGGCAGTAAATATCTTAAATTGAATCTCAGAACGTTGCTTAGCTTTAGCATCATCTTTTGCTCCATCTTGACCTAATGCCGGACTACTATTATTTTCAGTATTTCCATCATCTCCTGTATCTGATGTTTCTTCTGAAGCCGCATCATCCATACCTTGACCTTCTTCTTCCTCTCCTTCTTCTAATACATACTTTATCTTATCTTTCCACGTCTTTCCTTCAACCATAGGGATCATTGTTATCAAATTTATGGCTTCACAATATAATTTAGGATTCTCAATTATATTTTCTACTTTACTAGAAAGACTTTTCACTTTCTCTATATAATCATTATTCTCTACAGTAAGTAGTATTGTAGAATCTGGGTTCACATAACACTCCACTGTAATAGAAGGACTATCATCATCTGACAAATACTTTAAATATTTGCCTTCATCTAGTATTCCTTCATATATAGTAGATCCAAACTTTTTCAATATGCAATTATGCTCCGTCATATATTTCCATATAGATGGAGCATTGTCATGTACATAACGTAATGATACAAAATTTCTCATAGTGTATTTTATATTCTATTTAAAAATTGCTAGACAATTTAGACTTTTGATTTCAATCAAATTAAAAATAAATTTATCGGTACAATTGACCTACATCAATTAATTATGCGGTTTTCAAAAAATTCCTTTATTTTTATAACTGTTTTTTAAATTCAAATCTATATTTAATTTGAATGATAAATATATCTAATGTGTTAATCATGAAGATATTAAAGAAAATAGGAGATATCTATTTGAGAGTAATTGCATTATCAATATGTTACCCTTCAAATGAGATGAATTATAAAAACAAAACATAAAAGGATGAAAACTATGAAGAAGTTAATTAAGAAATTTTGGGATTCATATAAAGAAGCTATGTCCCTCTATGGTGAAGCAATCATCATGTCAAAATCAGTTTAAATTTAAATTAAAAAATGAGAACTATGAAGAAAATTCTAAATGCTATCAAAAGAAACATGAAGGTATCTGCAGAACTTGGTTTGATGAACTGCACTGGATCTATACCTTTGTGGGCAACAAAGTAACATTCGACATTTGAGATCCAAAATGCCAAAGGGGAATGGCTCCTTTGGTTGATGCTGACAGGACATTAAGTTCTGTCATTTTTTGTATATTTCGAAGATTTTTATATAGATATTTTAACTTAAGGTATGGACTTTTCTAAAATGACTGTATATATAAAGAAAGCAATAAAAGGTAATTTCTTCAGTAAGCTCATTCAACAGAATTCAGGATATAGCAGCAAAAGCTTCTTTCTAGTTGTTGTTACATTCATAGGTACTCTACTGCTTGCTGTACCAATATTCTCTCTTACTATAGAAGCTTGGTACAACCATACTATAACTACTGACTTGACAGCAATGGCAGCTTATATAACAGCAGTAGCAGCTGTATTCACATCAGTAGGTCTTACAAAAGTGTGGTCAGAAAAATATGAGCATAAACTTCCTGGTCCTGATGGAAAATTTGGAACAAATGATGATATTATCATAAATGTTACAGATGAAGAATATAATAAAATATTAGATGTAATGAATAAGCAATGCAATCACCAGGATGGCGGCTGGGATGGCCAGGGAGCGGATAATTGCTAATAAGTATAATTTATCAGATGACCAAATTATCCGCCATCCTGGTGAATATTTTATATCAAGAACTGAAGTTAGTTGAATTGCCTGAATCTAGCTCTCAATGGATCTTGGTTATATTGTCCAGGCATATCATATATGCTTGGTTCATTTCCATATCCATTAGGTGATCCATAGAAATCATTCATAGATGGCAATCCTTGTTGCATACCTGTATTGTACATTGTATACATGTTAGGTATACTGGTACTTGCATTACTTTGTGTTTCTCTATATATACTAGAAGATTCTGCAGCAGCAGTAGGTAAATTTCTGTTATCCAATGATACTGTTATCTGTTTCTCTTCTTTCTTCTTTTGCAATACATTAGACATCATATCTGCTATCTTCTTAAGCATATCTAGTTTCTTCATTTCTGATTCTTCCTTTTCTATTTGTTCCCATTGTCCAGTAGCTTTCATCTCTATCTCCCACTCTTCCATGAAATCTTTATATTTTGTAGTATTCTTAAGAAGTGGAAGTTGTACAAAAGTCATTATCAAATCATCATGGCCGTATGCAGCAGCATAACTGCCATTTCCATTCTTATCTTCAAAATTCTCAAGCTCTGAAACAGTAAGCAAGTCTGTTATTATGACATCAAACTTCTCTAACATCATCTTAAGCAATGCACATGCAGATATCTTAGTAGCATGACTCAATCTGATACCTGGAATTGTCTTGCTGTTTTTGAATCCATTCAAATTAGCAATATTGTCTTCTTGACTGCCTTTCTTGTATCTTATCAAATTAGCCAAGTCAAATTCACCTAATGGATTTACTTGCCATCTCCAACTTGCCTCTGGCATATATTCAGGTTCATTCAAATTCTTAAGATAGTTGTAGAATAAAGCACCATAAGTATTCCATTCTACTGACACTATAGTCTTATTAGGATTGAATAACTGTCCATACAATACCCAGAACTCTAAGCTAGCTTGTTCCAAATCTATAGTATTGCAATGCCAATATCCTATTTGTTCAAACTTATCTTTTCCTATTACTTCTATTATGTTGAATGTTGTAAAGTCATTACCACCACCTTCTGCTAAGTCAACTAATATGATGAACCATCCAATCTTCAAATAATGCAAGTCATAATCTTTCTTGAACTTAAATTCTGTCTTATGTAAGCTGAAATACCAACTATCATCTGTAGGTGTCTCAAACAAGTAAGTCAAGTCTCTTATCTTTCCTAAGCATTCTCTTGATACAAGACATTTATCAGATGCAGAGAATTGTGTACCATATTGATAGTAGAAAGCTTCTTCTGAACCTAAGACACCAACCATCATAGCTTTCCAAGCATTATCTCTCTTCTTCCAAATATGATTGTCAGGATCCCATTGAGGAACTTGCCACCAATCTACTTTAAATGGAGCATACATAGACTTTCCTGTTTCTGCGGCATGCCATAGCTTATAGAACAAATTGAATCCATTTTGTGTTGACATGATACATATATTAGAGCTTGTATCTGCAGTAACAGTAGGAAGAATGTTGTTGTAGAACAATTCAACATCATTAGGTGGACACCAAGCAAACTCATCAAGTATCAAGAAGTTTATTGTCTTACCAAGACCGGCAGTAGGAGAGAAAGCTTCAGTAGATATTGTAGAGTTGTTGTCAAAAGCTATCTCTGACTGATTCCACTTCAAAGTACCAAGCTTCAGATGGTAAGGAAGATACAGATACATATCTTTTATCTTCTTTATCAAATCTTGTCCTGCTGGACCAGACTTAGAAAGTATCAATGCATTTCTATCATTTCTGAACAATACTGACCAAAGACAGAATATTGCTGTAGTTGTTGAGTTGTGACTCAATATTCCATTAGTATAATATCTGTGATAAGGATGTTCTACTGAAACATCACACATAGATACTTTTGTTTTAGATACTGAAACAGACTTTACCATAGATGGTCCTCTATCTGTCATTATTTTAGATAGGTTTTCAACAAGTTTATCAGCATATATTATATCTAAGTTTTCATCAAACAACATGTGTTTGTCTGCACATTCTATAGAATACCCATTTTCAAGGATTACCTTATATATTGCAAATGGCTTAGTATTGTAAATGTATGATATTGGTTGATATCCAACATCTGTCAATACTTTTATCCTATATTCAGAAATATCTATTTCTTTAGTGGTTTTACAGTTATCTAAAAGTTCCTTATGAAATACAAAATTGTATTCTAACCAATCAACAACTTCTACTGCTTTATAGTTTTCTTTTTTATATAGATAATATTTCAGTTTCCAGAAAGCAGAGTTATCAAACAAGTTTTGAAATTCATAAAAAGGCAATTCAAACAAATAGTCAGATCCACTTTTTACATATTTGAAATTCTTAAAAAGATATGTGAATTTTTGTTTACCAAACTGAATACCATAATTGTTTATGAATGCATTAGTAAACAAAAACTTCACCGTTGTATTTTGTAAAAGGCACTTTCCACTTTGTCTGCAACTTAAAAACAGGCTGAATCTGTTTTGTTGAAGATGTCTCATGTAATCTTCCTGATAGTCACGGAGTATTACTGGTTGCAAACCAGTTGGGGTCATAAGATAGCATTTGGTAGCAAAGTACAATGGATCTTCCATACAATGCATATAATCTTCTATCTCTTCTTGTGTACGCTTGAAGACCAGATCTGGCTTCAATAACTTAGTATTCTTACCAATAAAAGGGTTTGCTTTCAATGGCAAACCCTTCTTCATAGCATCTACAGCTTTCTCAAGTACTGAACAGCTCCAGATAACTGCTTCTGCCTCTTTTCCTCCTTTATCTCTCTTTACTGGATCAAATTCAAATTCTTTAGCCATTTGGTGATATTCCTAATTTTCCTGCAAGCTTGAACAACTGTTTTTGAACAGCTGTCTTAGCTTTTTGTTTTGTCTTATTTGTTGATGTTCCTAGATCATTATATTGCTCTTTAGCTTTTTCTAATGTTGGATCAATAAGCTTTTTCTTCATTGTTGTAGCTGCAGCATAAGCAGAATTATTTACGGCCTCATCATAATGCTTCTGAACATCTTCCATCTTTTTGTCTGCATAATCAGACATATATGTTTTAGCACTATCAATAGCACTGTTTATTTGATTGTTTACCCATCCCGGACCTTGTATCATTAAAGCAGATATATCTTCACAATCTTTTTGAATAGATGATAATGTCTTATCTTTGAATTCATTAGCATCTTTAACAGCTTTCTTACACCAAGCTATTGCTTTCTTTGTTTTATTTTCTTTTTCCTTTTCTGCTTCTTTTTGAGCATGCTCTTCTGCTGGAGTACCCATCATTTCTTTCAAACGTTGTTGAAGTTCTTCTTTACATTGTTCTGCAGCTATAGCAGTAGCTTTCTTAGTAACTTGTGCAGGAAATGATGCAACCATTCCAACTATCTTAGTACCCATTTTAGTAGTAAGTTGAACTCCATACGTTGTAAGTTCTCCAACTGCTTGCTTAGCAACATCTGCTGTTTGAAAAGCTCCTTGCATAGCAGCTAATCCAGCACCAACTAAGCTACCAGCCATGCCACCTATCTGACTTCCAACTTTAGTTACTTCTTTAGTAGCAGTACTTTTGAGATCAGAGACCATAGACATAGTCTTGTCTTGTACAGCATCTGCCAACTGTTTCAAATTGCCAGCTTCTATATCAATACCAGTAGCTGCAATAACTGAAGTTGCTTGTCCGGTCAAGAAATTCTGTCCATAATCAATGCATTTTGCTTGCATCTGTCCTGGTATTGCTCCCATATTTATTCACTTACAAATGATGTTTTTGAATTCATTTCATCTATGGTATCTGATATCGCTTTAGAACACTTCAATATAGATGGACATAAACTTACAGTATAAGGATTTCCATTAGCTGCATTATTCAATTCATCTAATCCAGCCTTCAAATCTGACAACAATTTGTATAGTTTATTTCCTCTAACTATTGGGTCTTCACATTTTTCTGTTAAACCAACAAATACTTTTGACCCTCTTATAGATATTTCAGTACCATTAGATTTGCTTTCTATATCCCCGGCTTGATTTATCTGGGTTTGAGCATGTTCGCCTATTCTAGTTACAAATCCTTGGTTGCCTGTATAGAACATCTGAGCACCAACACTCTTACCAGATCTTGACACTAATACATCATAATCAAAATCTTGTTGAGCAGCAGTAGTATTGATGTTTGTTTCCCACATTGTAATATAATAATATTCATATTCATTTGTGGAATCATGCAATATCCATACTTTTTGTCCCTCTATGCATTTAGAGACACGTTGATATCCTGATCCACTTGTAAATGGAGCAATCCAAAACATATCTTCTTCATGCATAGAGGCATTATTAAACCAACCAGGAACTACAGCTTTGATTCGACCCATTTTCTTTGGATCATCAGCAGTCACTACAACTCCAGGTCTTATTTCACAATTACTCAGTTTCATCTGATAAATTATCTATATCATCTTTAGAGAAGATAATGGTAAACTTACCCTTTTCCATTTTCTCTTTATATCTATTTTGTCCAAATGTTTTATCACAACCAAGACATACTGCTTTGACAACTTTCTTACCAACAACAAACAATGATGGGAAAAGTGTTACTGTATCACCTTCATTATCATAAATGAACCAAGAATCTCCTTCATCAATTGCTGCATTAAATTCTTTTTCAAATTTACCACATATATCTTTTACTTGATCTATAACATCATCTGTTATTCCAACTTTCTTAATATATTCATTCTTTGATATTTCAGCCTTCATGTGTGCCTTGAACATACCAATAATTTCTTTTGGATCTTTATTAGACCAATTTTCTTTATTGAATATTTTATGGAAATCAGCATTTGATGATGCATAATCTATAGGGGTTATTTCAAACAAATCTTTTGTATTGCGAACTCCTCTTCTTCTTATCTGTCCATTATCTATAATCTTGGATAAAGCTTCCAAGTTAGATTTTTCAGTACCAGTTGTTGAAATCACATATAATGACTTGTTAGTACCAAGTACTTTCTTTACGGATCTGTTCCATTTTGTGATTCTTGTCTTCTTCAAACCAATGTTTGTAAATATTGGTGTTAAATCACCTACTTCTTTTGCATTTCCTGTAATATCTGACTTAGATATTGATTCTTCTATAAATTCTACTAATGATTTCATTTGACTTTTTATATTTTACATTTCTCCAGATCCGCCTTCAGCTGAATTGTCCGGTTGTACATCTCCCATCATTTCTGAATCTCCTCCAGCATCTTCTGATCCATCATTTTCCATTCCTGCATCTTCTGAATCTGAATCCATTCCTGACATTTCTTCTTCACCATTCTCTTCTTCCTCAGATTCTGCATCACCCTTTTCTTGCTTCTCTAACCATTTGCATTTTTGGTTGTATTCAAAATCAGCATCAGACATCTTCAGATATCTTTCAAGTAAGAATCTCATAGAGAAATAGCTATCTTCATTTCCTTCAGCATCAGTTGTAGTGAATGTATCTTTAAGCATACCAATTGTTTCAAGACGTTTGTTGGTAACTTCAAGATCCATCATTTCAGTAAATTGATTGTAAGAATTGTATCTGAATATGATAGCATCCAATACTCTCTTGTCATTCTTCATCTCTGGAATTGAGAGAGCAACTTGAATCTGAATAGGTTTGATGATTACCATAGAGAATACATTTCTAAGTCTGTCAACAAATCTACCAAAGTTTATTTCATCTCTAAGAGTTTGAGTTGGATCAGTTCCAAACCAAGCAGCAGCATTTTCTTTGTCAAATCTGCTTTCTGGTATCTTAGACATCTTATATAGCTTAGAAAGATAGTACTTAAGCTGTTCACTATCATTAAGGCTTGGACCTTGGTCAACAAGTGTCTCTATTTCCGGCTTACCATTTTCATTTTCAGGCATCCAATATTCTTTATTGAATGGAAGATTAGTTCTGCCATTTACTTTAAGTTCACCAGTTTCTGTATTGAAGTCTATATCTTCTTTATATCTAGCCATAGCAGAATTCAGAGTCTGCATACCTTTTGCTCTGTTCATACCAGCTACAGGTATAGTGAACATTGTCTTAAAGCTGGCTTGAGTTACAGTCCAGATAAGTTGTGCTTGCTCTATGATTCTGTATATGTTGAATGGTCGAATCAGACGTTCAAGATATGATTGTCTATCTATTACTCCACTATCTTCATACTTGATATATATTACTTGAGAATCAAGCATGATACGTTCCTGTCCAATCACATCTTTGAACTGTACCCAATATTGTATGCCATTGTCAATAACACGAGTAATAGTAGCTGGATCTATAGGAATGATACCAATGATTGTATGAGGGTTTTCTATGTTGTCATATACAATTTCATAAGCTATTACTCCATCTATCAGCCATCTTTTGAATTGGTCCCAAGCTTTGTTTTTCCAATCAAGAAGCATATATATCTTATAGAAGGTTGTATCTACACAGTTCTTTATCTCTTCTATATGATTTTCATTCAATTGTTGCAGTACACTTGGTTCAATATAAGGTTCTCCAATATAGACATCATTATCATCATAAACTATACATTCGTTAGCCATGATATCCAATATATCTTCTATTTCTGGATTCATAGCCATCTTTCTCAGAACATCTCTTTTCTGTTCAAGAGTCTTTTCTCTAAATGGTTTGTCTTCTTCTGGCTTCTGCTTCCAGTTATCCATTATACCAGCATACAAGTTAGAAGTCATTACTCCAATATCTTTAGGTTGCATCAACTTGTCTGCTGGTACCGCTTTCATGTTCTTTATAACATCAGAAGTCCAGTTCATACCATAATGACTGAGCTTATACAGAATTTTTGCAAGATGACCAGGTTCTCTTACCTGCATCTGGTTTTGCTGTATAGGCATCATATCATTAGCTTGTTCATATATAGTTTTATTTCCTTCTAATACGTTACTTAAGTTACCAAATATCATGTATCTTACATTACTATTGCTTATATAAAAATATAGAGAATTGAAATTACAACCTATTGATTTCTATATTACTTTATATTACAAAACAAATAATATATCATAATAAAATGAGTGGAAATTTATTTCAACAAGGAAAATATAAAGCAGAACCTATCAAATCAGAAGTAGCACCATTATTACAACAATTAGTGATAAAAGAATTGTTAGATAATTATCCTGATATGGAATACTGTTGCATTGGATCCATAGGTAAGAAGAAAGATGGAGAATATAATGGAGATATAGATATTGCTATAAAAACAGAAAGTATAGAAGAACTAGAAAATATGATAACCAAAGTATTCTCTTATACAGAAAGTGTTACAAGCAAATCTTATTTCATAGTATCTATGCTTTATCCTTATAAGGACCCATTAGATGATGACAAGCTAAAGTTTGCTGCAGTTGACTTTATGATGATGAAAGACAAAGAATACACTGAATTCAGATATTACTGTCCTGATTATAGAAAAGATGAGTCAAAGTATAAAGTTGGTGTAAAGATAATGTGGGCAAATACTATATTGAACCATACAAAAGAGAGATTGAATGGAGTAGATTTGTCAAAGAACCAAATGGGTTCATTCAGATTTGTACCAACTGGATTATATCAAACGATATTCAATGTTGATACATTTGAAGTAATATCAAACAAATTCATTACAACAAATGTTGATGAAATAGTAAATATGGTTTTTGATGATAGTGATAGAAGTCATTTCAACTCAGTAGAAACCTTATGGGAAGGTATTCATTCAGAACATTATAAATATCCAGAAGAAGTAAAAATTCTAGAAGCTAGATTGATGATAAATAGCTATAGAAAGGGATGGAAAGAGATTATAGATTCAGGAGATTTCAAAATGAAATATTGGACTAAAGAAGATATTTATAAGATGATAGAACCTTATAAATTGGAAAGAAACATAAACAAATATTTAGATGTAAAGAATGGAATCCTATAGGATTCCATTCTTTTTGTATTTAATCATAAGAAGAGTCCTCTTTATCTTGCCAATCATCAGGTAAGTTTAAAATATCTGTCCAACCAAGCATTATATCAATAATACTACTACCAGGACCATCCCAATAAAGATCATCATCTGTGTATTCATCATTCATTACATTATCCATGAATTCATCACTATCATAGAATTTCTCACCACTTTTTCTAGCATATTTTACAGCATCTTTAATATTGTCAAATGATTTAACTATATAGCTAGCATCAAAGTCTTCATAGTCAAAATACGCAGAACCTAAAAGACCAAGCAAGTCTGATAGTGTACCAATATGCAAACATTGATGATATTCATCTTTGTAAATATAGAATTTTGCCTTAGGAACTTTGACATCTTTCCATTTTACAAATTTAAATGCTCCATCATCACTGCCACTTGTAATTTGTTTTAATACTGGGAATTTGATTGTACTTACTTTAGAAGCTGGTTCCGCTTTTGCAAGAGCTTTCATAGCTGGATTATTAGCTGTCATATCTTTGACAGTAGCAACTACTTTACCACAGTTCTTAGCATCAGGACCAGGTTTCCAACCTTTAAGCTCCTTTTCAAGAGCCTTACCAGCAGCAACAGCAAATCGGTTTGCTTGTGAATTTCTACCTTTCTCTCTGGCAGCCTTTGAAGCACGACCAAGCAATTCAGAACTAAGCTCCATAATCAATGCTTCATTCAAATACTGACTTAAATTTTTCATTATGAATTTTTGTTTATATAAACTTTATAAATAATAATAAGTTTTTTGAAATTTTTTATGTTTGTTCTAAATTTATTTGCAACAAGATTGAAATAAATCAAGATTGTTCTATATTAGATTCGTTCAAAATAAGAAGTTTAATTTAAATATTGATAATGATTATGAAGAAGTTTTTTGTTACTTTTATTTTCTGTGTAGTATCTGTTATATCATTTGCTAACACTCCTACATATTTTGTAAAGAACATTGATACAGAAAATATGCCTATCATGGATCTTGAATCACAAGAAAATACAGAATACTGGGTATCAATGTTCAAATTTGTTCAAGCTGCACAGAAATCAAATGCAACTAAAATGGTAATCAAATATGATGGAAAATGGAAGTATGTAATTCCATCTTCTGAAGCCCTTATTCAGTTGGATATCATTATTTCTCATTTATGTTCTGGTAGTTCCGTTAAGAATGGTACATTTGAAAAAGGAATGAAAGAAGCTTTTGAAATAGCAAAGAAGGATAAATTGATTATTTCTGTACGTTAACTTAATGCATTCACTAGGTTCTATAGGGTTCTCCTGTTAAGTGCCTGGGTCACACAGGGAGCGGATAATTATGATTCAGTATATTCTATCAGCTAAGATAATTTTAACGTCCCTGTGTGAATGTTTTTGTTCAACATCTATTGAACTATTTTTAAATAACCAAAGAAATACGAACATGAATTATTCATTTTTAAATAATTTTCAACCATTTGTTGTAAAGTTCATAGATGATATTTGCATACCTAAATCTTGTAGAGGAAAATATCTTCTATGTATAAATGCAATGGGTATCAAATGGTTTGAAGAAAATTACATAACACTAGAATACGGTGATGGTTTTATTGAAGGTGAGGTTCTAGGTCCTAAGTATCTGATGCTTGAGGATAGTGGAGCTAACAAGTTTGACATGCCTAGAATTTATGTACCAATTACAAAGGAGTTGATTGATAATGATACTTCAGAATTAGGAAAATTCTTAATTAAAGCACTTACAGACAATAGTGTATATGGTACTGGTATAGAAGGTTTTAGACCTAGTAAAAACTATTACTTGAATGAAACATTATACAAATGGTGTACTAGAACAAAAGACCATACTGGTAATGATATTCAATCATTAGCAGAAGAAGATGATGACATATATTTACCCGACTATCTCTATTATGATAGAGAAAATGACAAACCTAAAATAACATCATATTTTGAAGAATTGTCTGATAATGAGAAGAAAAGCATTGACTTGAATTTCTTCTTCAATAAGAATGAAATATCAGATTTGAAGTTTACTGAAGATGATTTCTATTTCTTTCCACAAACTTTCTTCAAAATCATATTAAAGTATACAACTATAACAGAAGAAAACAGACAGGCAGTACCAAATAATGTTTATGATGTTGTACAGAAGTATTTTGTTAATCATAAAAATGATGAAGCAACAAAACTGTTACAGACTATCATGAATACCAGTACAGATGGTACTGATTTGCCTTCTACTATTTCTACTTGCAATTCTTGTACTAACCAATATAATCTATTAAGTGGAAGTTCAAATATAGGTGAAAAGAGTTGTCTAGAAAAGTATAGAGATGCTATGGATTCATGGTTGAAGATCATGTTGGGTGATTTAGTATATTACAATTCTTGGATGACAGTAAATGAGAACAATACTAAATATCCTAATTATGATTTGATAGATTTGTTGATAGAATTTCTGAATGAATATATCAAGTACAACAACTTCCCATCCAAAGAACAGAATAGCATAACTAATTTCAATTGCCCATCATTAGATAGTTCTTATGATGATAGTGATTGTATTAAAAGTACAATCATGAACTATATTAAAGTTCTAGAATGGGTAAAGAAATGTGAAACTGTAAAGAACAGAAATAAAATAAAGGTATATGGTAGAGATTTTGCTAATTACCTTTTAACATATTTTTAAATTAACGTTAATTAAAACATATATGAAAAGTTTAGTAGAAACATTGAATGAATCACTAAATATCAATGAAAGTAAAGAAAAGATGCTTAGATTCGAATTTGGTGACCTAGATCATGCAGATGAGACTATCAAATCTATTGAAGATCTTGCTAATAAGAATTCTGTGTATTCAGAAAAAATTGATGGTGGTATCAAGATTAAAGCTAATGATTCCAATAAGGATAAGTTAGATTCTATCCAAGATGTACTTCAACAATATGTACAGAAAATGCAGGATGATGATAAAGCAAATCAAGATGATGTAAAGTCATTAGCAAATCAATTGAATAAGTTGAGTGACTTTATTGAATCAGAAGATGACGATGATAAAGAAGATAAAGAAAATAAAGAAGATAATGAAGAAGGAGAATAAGAATTAAAATATTCAAAATGAAAAATGGGAAGAACTTAAGTTCTTCCCATTTTTATTTATTTTTTACTTTCATCACTTTCGATAATGAATGTTGTTTTATCATCTTTATCAGATTTTGCTATATTTTCATATTTAGTCATATTACCACTCCAAAGATAAGATATATCTTTAGATGTTGAACCAGTTCGGTTCAATACATAAGGTAAATTATTCAACTTACTTACTGTTTTCAGTAAATAAGAAAGCTTTTTTAATATTGAAGCAGAATCTTCAAGTTTTTCTCCTTCATTCCAAACATAAGAAGTATTAGGAAATTCTGTTGATTTCCAATTTTTCAATTTATCTACTTCATCTAACAAATATTCAAATGATACAGGAATATATTCATAATTGTATTCATCATCATGTGTTATGCTAGGATCCAAATATTTATTTACATTGCCAATCTGAGCTTTGTATGACAAAACACCTTTAGGACTAACTTTGTCCATTTTTCCAACAAAATATAATGGTCTTGGATTTGGACCACTTACTTTTTTACTAGCTCTAATAAAATATGTTGTTTTATCATAATCAATAACTATTGGTGTATATGTATAACCAATTGTTTCTACATATTTACCAAGGTCACTAAATTGTGTACTGAAATTTTTAGATAGTGTAAGTGATCTTGAATGACAATAATCTCGATATCTTGATGGAATATCTGAACTGATATCAAAATAATTCTTATCAATATCATTAAATGGTGGAGTCAATGCAACTGGTATACCATAAGCATCTGTAGCTACTAAGTCAAATTCACCAGTATCTTTATATGCATTAGATGAAGTATATACATAAGTGTAAGCGTTATTGTACAATTGTGTATCCCCATAACTATACTGTCCATTATTATCTCTATCTATATAAGCAACATTAGCAATGTAATTGTAAGTTGTATATTCATCAGGTATTTGAGGGGCACATATCATGAATGAGTTTGCAATCTTAGTACCCATTCCATTATTTGTAGCAGTTGTAGTACCATTTCCACCTGTATCTGAACTTCCAGTACGATATATCTTATCTAATGATGATAGCAACTTAAACGGAGCATTTGTCACTATTACATTAAAGTCCTTACCTGTTTGGGCTAAATTTCCTATATGTGAAGATACTAAATTATTATCCATTTTGATTTATTCTTTTGTGATTGATTCTCTATCAGAAGATTTGTTACCTAATGATTTTGGATGTAAACAAACATCTTGTTTGAATTTACCAATTATACTATCATTCCTAGATTCAGTTCTTTCATCAATTTGAGGATATGATGTTGATAATTTAAGGGAAAACTCTATTGATTTCTGATTAGTATCAGAACTAGTCATATCTATCTTATTGATTTGTATAGATTGTTCTGTTGGCCAATCTAAAGAACATTTTATTGTTTGTCCTAAATAAGTTATTCTGAAGTATTTGTTGAATACTAACTTATCAATTATTTCTTGCAACAATACTACAGATTCATTGAAATTAGATAGAACATATCTTAGCTTTAATGTTACTTCTAATGGTAATCGACGCATTTCTGCATTCATACCAACTATTTCATTTCCAACTATTCTTTCATAAACACCTCTAACATAAGGTTGTGTAAGCTCTTCTAATGGTATGCTTACATTATCCATTTCAACAATACATCTTGGCATTTTCATATAAATCTGGTCTTCTCCAGATACTTCATTCAAACTATATTTATATCCATTGCTTTCTATATACATATAAGAAGATCCTGTGTTGAATATGAAATGATTGATAGGTTTATCATATAACACTATATTTCTAGTAAGCCAAGATAAGGCACCCTTTATCAATATTGAGAAGAATCGTTCATCTCTATCAAAGAGATTGTCAAATTTCTCAACATTCCAAGGATGTTTCCATTTTTCTGTGGTTTTGTTAACTAGATTCTGCATATTTAAAAATAGAAATGTTTATGAACTTATTTCACACATATTCTATATTTACTATAAATGATAGAATAAACATATACAATAACTATAATGTTTACAAAAGAAGAAATAAAGAATGCCGCACAAAATATAGTAAATCTTTCTAATGAAGATCCAGAAGAAATCTATGTTACCAAGTGGAATATTGAAAACAAGTTAAAAGAAAAAGATCCATCATATACAAAGAAGACATTAGCAAAGTTTATTAGTGACTTGCATTTTGGAAAATTTATCTTTGTACATAATGGATCTAGCTTACCATTTTCTATATATGAAGGTTATATGTTTGTTGCAACAGAATCAAATGATTTTACATATTTTATAAATTCACTATCAAAATTAGATTATGATCTGAATAATTTACAAAAATATGACTATATGAAATTACTTGATTCAACACCTTATGATAGTGACTATTTCTTGATAGATGGTGTATTGATGATTTCAGACAGATTAAAATTGTAAGAAATTCTTAACACCATTTTTCCAAAGGTCTTTGTAAGCTTTCTTAGCATTTTTACCAATACTTTTGAATGTTGAACCAACATTAGCTGCTTCACCATAAAGGTTACCAAGACCTGCACTACCATCGATAAGCATCATAGCAGCAGATATAGTAGATTCTGATGCATCAACTAACGTCTTATAAGTTTGACTTGCAGGATTGTAATAGTATTTATTATCTATTGCATACTGCATCATCTTATGACGTTTGTTTTCATGGTCATCAGATTCAGGATTTGTAGTACCACCAGAATTAATTCCATTCACATTTACATCACCCAAATTAACTGTATTAGGATCTTTATCAAGGTGTTTTTCACGATTATCTATATCAGGGTCACCTTTCTTTCCACTCAACACATAACTACTAATTCCATTTTGACTCCATAAGAATCCAGAATCACCAAACAATACTTTTGCAAATTCATTTTGATTATGTTGGTATACACGATCATATTTTATCTTGAACGTTGGGGTAGATTGGAATGGAGTCTGATTTGAAAATGATTGTGGAAGCATTGTATTTAAAGTAGAATAATCTATTTCACAACCCTGAAAAGAAAACAATTTGAATGACATTCTATCCGTCATGTTAGCACTATTGAGATTCTTATATACAGTTGTTCTTCCTTTCAAATCTCTGGTAGAAGTTTGCAGATATCTTATTGGGGATTGAAATACAACAACATCTAAATCAAATTTTCTTAGATTTTCTGGTAATATTTCTTTTTGGTTTATAGCATCATAAGCTGCATATTTATAGAAATCCATTAAAGTAAGTAAACGTAAATCAGTTGCTTCTTCTGAACATTCTATTTCTATAGATTTTTCTGCTGTCAGATTATCTAAATTCATATTCAAAGCATTATTTACATCTTTTACTGATTTGAAGAACCAAGGAGCATTAGAAGATATGTAGCTTAATGATCGTACAAACTTTATCAAAGACTTTTTTCTAGCCATCATATTATCATTATATTTATAAAAATTTCTATCAAGATATTGTATAGCAGTGTTGTTTGCTGCAAATTTCTTACCATTAGAAGATTGCATAATACCACCTAACAAACCATAAGATGTATCAAACTTAAAGAATAATTTAAAGTATAGCCAAGCTGGTTGAGTTGCAATAGAATCTAATCCTTTCTGAAAACTTACTCGTTCATTTATGAAATCTTTATAACCCCAAGCAGGAACATCAAGTAATGTTTGATCAGTATTAGCGTCTCTAGAAGATATAGTGCCAGAGCCATCATATTCCACTTGCTCATCAGGTACAACTTTGTTTGCTTTTAATGGACCTTTATAATCTAAAGTATTTTGCTGAGGTTTTTTTTCATATCCATCAGAACCATTCCCAGTAGATGAAACACCTTTACCTAATCCTCCTAATAATTTTGATAGAATTGACATGATTTTAATTTTATTTATTTATTGATTTGAAAGATAAGTAAATGTTCCTGATAATGTGCAATCCAATGACATATTTGTATTGCCATTTATTCTTGAGAATGGAACTTCAAATTCTACTTGGGTAAATTTTGACTTCATCTTAACGATACCTAATACATAATTGATACTTACTATTTCAGCATCTTTTAAAGTATCTTCATCTATCATCAAGTCGGTATATGATTCTGAGTTTTTCTTAGAAAACTGTACTACTTTATCCCAGTATTCTTTTATATTTACTATCTTCTTTTCAAATGGATATTCTTTAGAAGTAAGCATAATACGAGGAGATGTTTTCCAATTCTTATCTTTAATTGGTTTAATATCCCATCTATAGTATCTCTGATGATCCGTTAAAAAATCAGAAATTGATTTTTTCAACATTTGGTTGTAAATATCATTAACTTTATCATTTATGTAATCAGAAGTTGAAACTAAAGTATCATCAGATACTATTATTTGCTTATATATTTCAGAAGAATTGTTTATGTTTTTCATTTTAAGTATTGTTATATGATTTAGGAACAGAATCACTGTTTATATAACCAGGTATAATATCTCTTCTTATGAGGTATATTTTTTGAATGATTTCATGTTCTTCATTCTTTACATCATATTCAAATGACATACCATCAATATAATAAACACCAGATACGGATAAGTTTATGAATCCAAGAGTTGAATCTTCAAACATTTTTTCCAATTCAACACTAGATGGGTTAGGCATTTCAGATTTATCTCCACTTAAATTATGCCAGTTTTGCCACATCTGTCGTTTACCTAATTCTGTATATTCAAATATTGCTAAATTTATGAGAGTTCCTCGTTGAAGACCGAAATTTGGCTTTGCCAACTTTACTTCCAATGTCTTAGCTCTCATTTTCCTGAAATAATTGTCATGAATCATTTTTTGTTTCAGAACTGGAGTATTGTGATCTTCTGGGTCACCATATTCATATCCAGAAAAAACAGTATTTCTAAATCGACATGCATTGTTTACTGTATCATTTACGGATGTTCCATGGAATTTCATATTAGTAGTATTGAGGGCATCATTTCCAGTTCCAGAAGTTGGAGAACCAATCGTGTATTCATTCATGTTTCCATGCTCCATTATATCTTTGTTGTTTACTCTCCACTTCCAAGATGATACAAGATAGTTGCCAAGCTCAGGCATTCTCTTATAGTTAGTAAGCAATCGATGTGCCATACCATGTTGCATATCTTCTTTTATGTCATCATCTGTAAATCCAAGACCACTAACAGGATGTATTCCAAGGTCATTTGGAGTTATCTTTTCGGTCATAACCCAAGAAAAGTTTACAACTACTAAATAACGATAAAGATCTACCCAACAATCAAATACACTATTTTCATCTAATCCACCAAATGCAACATGTTTCTGTATAGCTTCTGTATAAGTTTCACTTCTTATTATTCTTGTCTTATCATCTTTTATTTCTTTTACTTTATCTGTAGCGGCAAATCCCAAACCACATTCAGTAACTGCAACGTAATGTAAGAATTCATAAGTAGTAGGGTATTTGTTTGGACCAAGTTGACAGTATTTTGCAGAACATCCTGGAGTTGGCCAAGGATTGAATGTAATTTGCTTTGTCATTTTTTGACGTAAAGACAACAAATGATATTCACCATAATATACTATCTGATCAGCATGATATTCCACTTTACTAACATAGAAATCTATAGAAATAGGTTTGTAGGCACCATCAACAGAATCTGTCATTACTATAGTCATATTAGAAGACATAGAAGCAGTTTCCATCAACTCTTCACTTTTTTCTTGTTGGGATATGATGACTTTACAAGTTGGAATAAACTTATCATAATCAATATGTACATATTTTATAGAATTTCTAAGAATTACTTTATTGTCTATTCTTATGATAGGTATTCTTGGACCTTCTAACTTTACAACATTTATTGGTTGATTATTTATACCAAGTCCTGAAGATTTTATGTCTTGAGATTCATTGAATTTTACTACAGCGTTTTTCTTAACTGATGGATCATGCCTTACTATTGGGTCCAATTTATTTACATTTGGACTCAATGGTTGATATAGCTCTTTCAAATCTTCCATAAAATTAATAAATCAATAAATTTGTATCACCTACTTGTACATAATTATGGTCAAATACTGTTGCTTCATTTGGTGATCGTTTTTCATCTTTATTCTTTTTGAATGTTTGTGTTCTATTAAGTAAAGATGAAGATGTAGAAGCTAGTCCATCCATATTGGTTTTTACAACTTTTGTAAATCTATCTATAAATTCAGGTTGTGGACATATCAAAACATTTCCTTCCATCAATTCAAAAGGATTTGATATTCCATTTATCTTACATAATATATCAGCATATTCATCTGAATGATAAAGAACAAATGATATTAAATCTGGTCTAGCAATATATTCTTTTGATACTTCAACTATTGTATATGCATTCGAGAAATCAATAGTATCATCAAATGTCTTTACCAATAAATCCTTTACTCTTTCTATTGTACCATCAGAAAACTTGTATTCTAATTCAGGTTTTTGTTTTATCAATCCGTAATTAAGTGGCATGTGTTAAAATTCATATCTCCTTATACAAAAATAAAAAGAGGAATTCAGCTGAATTCCTCTTTGATATTAGTTTGATATAATGAATGTTGTATTTTCTGGTTTTGAGGTTAATAAATTGAATTCACCTAATGTACCTGTCCATAAATATGTCGCTTTATTTAAACCATCATCCTTTTGTACACCATTTTCAACATAAATACCAGATCTCCACATTACTCTATTTTCAAGATTTTTTAATCTATTCATAATAGAATTGTATTGATCTGCGGTAACTATACCTGCTAATTCTGCATTTCCAACACCATTATTATCTTTATCATGTTTTATAGTAGTACCACTATTCAATACTGGTATGTTGATACTGCTATCAGGTTTGTCTCCATAATGGGTATATGATAATGTTACGGTACTTGCATTATTTGTATATTTGAATCCCTGTGTCCAACCAGTATAAGTATGATTGTCGGAACCATCTACAGTAATGCTATGGATATTATCATAAACATTATCTTTATTCATATACTGGGTTGAACTAGCACCATCTTCATTTATCAATGATTTGATATTTGTCTTTGACCAGCCTGGTTTGTCGGTATTATGTGTTTTAAAATTACCACTGTTATCCCAATTTACCAACATATAATAACCTCTTTCAGGTTTATCTTCTACATACCATAATTGTCCTATAGCATCTGATCCTTTTCCTGATTTATCTGCATAACACTCTTGAGATAATATGAATTTTGGTATCTTATATAAATCATTTAAACTCTTAACAGTATGATGTCCAGCTACCCAATTCATATTAGTAATTGCTGTAGTGGTTTCATCAGATGGTACTAATTTAGCATTTCTATCCAAAAATGTTTCTTCTTTACCAACTATGGTTCCACTGGTACCATTTATTTTTTTAATGTCTAGATCTCTATTTGTTTCTATTCTTCCCATTATTAACCTAATTAAGATATTGTTATTGACATATTAGCAGAACCAACATTAGACCTATATATATAATATTGTTGTGGTAATCCTGCTCCATTTATATATTTAAAGGTTTCAGTTTTTACTCCATTTTTTTCAATTGTTACTTGTATAAATGATGAAGTAATAATTTCTACTCCGTTTTTCTTTATTTGAGATATTTTTCCCCAGTTTGTAGGAAATGCCATAAAGAAACAATGATTAGAATCAGACAAATAATCTATATTCCAATTTTTTGAATATATTGCTTTGCTATGCCTTCCTAAATGATTATTTTCGTCTATTTTTACCACAGACTCTTTTTTGTCTTTTAAATTTCCAAGATTATTATATAATGCCTCATTTAATTCTTGCATTGTACATATACCATAAAATAATAATCTATATGTGGACCAATTAACAAAACAAGATGTGTTATCTTCACCAGACGCAGGAACAATAGAACCTAAGTGTTTAGTACCATCTGAACTTGCAGCATAATCATCAGGATATCCGGAAATGATAAGACCGCGTTTCTTTGCGAAAATAGTTTGATAACATACTTCTCCACCACCTCCGTTTAATATTGGTGATGACCAAACATCAGAATTAGTATTTACTGCAGGTAATTTTTTATCCCATGCACCATCACATCTTTCTGGTTCCTTTTGATTATCTACAGTCCATTTCCATGTACCAGACCATTTTGGTCTGAAACCATATTCTATCTGTAAATTAGTAATATTATTTGATTTATGTACAATATTTGCTAATTTATAACTAGTTATACCATCATTTTTAAATACTTGCCATGAACCAGTTGAAATTTGTATTCCTGCAATCTGTTTGTCACCTTCCCATATAGAGTCAAGTCTGGCCTTATCTCTTGCCGACATAAGGCCTGCTATACCAGAATTATCATTTTCTAATGCACCTGGGATTGCTTGTGGTAATACTAAAGTATAAGTATTATTTAACCAAACATTATGTTTTTCAACATTATTATCTATATAAGTTTGTTTAAATACTTGTGTAGTATAATGTAATGTATAGCTTACTGGTGTATAAGTGAATGGATCTATAGACTTTGTAAAATAAGTACCAGTACCAAAAGTATCGAACTTATCATTCATAGTATTATACAAATAAGTATAGCTATTTCTGTACATATTATATGTTACAACAGTTGACCATGACTTATGGTTGATCTCCTTATCATCCTTATAAATACCAGGATCATAATCATGAGCATACACATAAGTATCATTACTAAAATAACCTACACCATTTTTTCCATCTTCAGTCTCACTTTGACCAATCCAGAATGCATTCTTTCTACTAATTTGCGGTTTTCCTTCATCATCTTTATAAGGACCTACTCCAATACCAACGGCAAAGTAACTTTTTTTATCTTCATTATATTTACCAACAGTGGTATTTGTATATGATGAAACTTTTATTCCTTGTCCTAAACCTATACTATAGTTACCATTAATGACTGTATTTGTCTTATCTCCTATATAAGCATGTACAGTTTCTATATAAGCACTTCTTGTATGTAATCTAGTATCATGAGTATCATCCGTATAAGCATTAATATTACCTGATACAACTTGTGTTATTTTTTCTCCAGTTATTTTTTCAGTTTTTCCTCCTGAACTTACAATCAAGCTATCATGCTTACCTACTGTAACAGATCTTTCATTAGTTATAGATTCAGTATGTACTCCACCTGTAGTTATATTTACATTAGCTTCGTTAGTTACATTAACATTATTTGCCGTTATATTAGTTCTAATACCTTTGACTATATCATCCTTATTAGATGAAGTATATGCATAAGATGTACCGTATGTAATTATCTTAACTTCAGATTGTTGTTCAACATCTTGTTTTTTATCATTTTTTACAATTGTTCCATTAGTTATATTGACATTACCAACTGTTATATTAGTTCTAATACCTTTGACTATATCATCCTTATTAGATGAAGTATATGCATAAGATGTACCGTATGTAATTATCTTAACTTCAGATTGTTGTTCAACATCTTGTTTTTTATCATTTTTTACAATTGTTCCATTAGTTATATTGACATTACCAACTGTGGCAATTTCTCTATTACCTTCTGTCGTATTTGTTATGTTACCATGAACATAAATATAAGAATTTTCATAAGTATAACTAGTATAATTATCCTTATTGATTTTTGTTACGGCCCCAGTAATATCTTCAGTAAGTGTTCCTTTAGCCGTTACAGACTTATTACCAATATTTTCATCATATTTTGTACTTGCATTAAGACTTATACTTGGAGAAGTCAAATCTCCTTTAGTAGTAGAAGTTACATAGAAATTAGTACCTTTATTTCCTTCTTGATCTTTACCTATGAAAGTATTTTTAGCACCCTTAAAATATGCATCTGTACTAGACTTAATACATAATTCATTAGTTACATGAATATGAGTTTTATTTAAGTCTAAATTAGTACTACCAGATGTTATGTTTAAAGAGCCTGTATTTAAATTAGTATTTCCTGTAACTTTTATAGTTGAATTTCCTGTTACATTTTCATTATTTGTATTAGTTGTCTTATTTGATATAGTACTATTTTCATTTATAGTATTACCTTTTATAGTTGTTGTAGCAGAAGTACCACCATGAACAGGTTGCCCAATATAAGTATGTCTTCTACCATATACATAAGATACATCAGAACTTATATCAACATAAGTACCATCTTTTGTTGCATCACCATGAATACATATTTTGGGAGCAGATAAATATACACTATTATCTGATCTTTCAGTTATAGATCCATTTACAAAAGTCTCTAAAGCTTTATTTACATAAACATAATTACCATCATAAGCATAACATGACTTAAATCCACTAACAGTAGAAATAAATGTTGAACCATAACCTTCATAAGCAGCACCAGTAGTTCTAGTATCAGAAGTACCATTGAATCTATTTGTAGTATTACCATTTACAGTGATATTACAAGTATTATTTTTGTTTGCCGTACCTATTGTTTGTGTATAGTTACCTTTTACAACTTCTGTATGGTTTCCATCTACTGTAGTTTTGAAATATCCTGTATTATGGTTAGTAGTATTTGGTCCTTCAATATTTATATCACCATTGTGATAGATACCTACAACATTATGACGCTTATCATCTGCAGTACCATTACCTATTGTAAACAAAGTACCACTATTTCCTGTATCAGTATTTTTTGGATCAGATACATTGTACTTACCTTGTGCATGTTCTGATTCATTGTTTGCTATAGTATAAGAACCTTCTGCATGAGCTGCAGTAGCATTAGTACCGGTTATGCTACCTTGTCCTTCTGCATGAGAAGCTAAACCATTAGTTGTGGTAACAATACCTTCGGTATGTGACTGATCACTACTTGCATTAGTACCATAACCTTCAGCATGACTATCATGGTTATTAGCTTTTGATTCATGACCTTGAGCTAATGAATATTCACCTTTTGCTACTGTTCCTAAACCAATAGCAACACTACCTTTACCAGTAGCTTTACTATAGTTCATAGCAACAGATCCTTCACCTTCTGCTGTACCATTATTCATAGCAGTAGACTTTACTCCTGAAGCAGAACTTGCATTCATAGCTACAGAATTTGTTCCTGATGCAGTACTTGCATTAGTAGCTAATGATTGTTGACCAGTAGCATGACCTTTTATTAATGCCATAGCACCTTGTCCTGTTTCAGCTATAGAACCTTGTCCAATAGCCACACTATCTGTTGATTTCGCAGTACCTTGTATAGAAACAGAATTAGATCCAGAAGCAGTACCATCTAATGATATTGAATTATCACCAGATGCAGTACCAGTAAAAGCAATAGAATTAGACCCGGAAGCAGTACCTTTTACAGCAACAGAATTATCACCAGAAGCAGTTCCAGAAACTAATGCAACACTATTTACACCAGAGGCTAATGTTCCCTTTATACCATGAGCAAATGAATTGATACCACCAGCAGTTGCTTCACCTCCTGAATGAGAATTCTTTCCGTTTGCATAAGAACTGTTCTCTGCATGGGCATTCACACCTTTAGTATAAGAACCAGTACCTTCAGCATGAGAATTATCTGCATTACTATGTACATAAGTAGAATTACCTTCGGTATGAGCATTTACTGCAGAAACTGTAGTAGTAGTACCTTCCGCATGTCCTGCATTAAATAGTACTTTATTTTTATATCCTTCTACATGAGCATATTCACCAGATACAATATTTTCTCTACCTTCAGCATGAGAATCATTACCAGATACTGTATTTCTGTGACCTTCAGCGTGTGCATGTAAAGCATTTACTGTATTACTTAAGCCTTCACCATGAGATGCTTCACCATTTACTGTAGTAAGCTTTCCTTCAGCATGAGAAAAGTTACCAATAGCTACATTATTTGTATAGTCATTGAATATTTCAGCATAAGAAGTAGTAGGAAAATAAGTACCATCAGGAAGTTCTTTCTTTTCATAAGAATATTCTTTAGACTTAGTATAGCTATCATACCAATGACCTACGCCAGTATAGTAAGTACCAAGCTGTGTTTTACGAACAAAATCTTTATCGAGAGTATAGTCCATCTCTTGCTTAAGCACTATTCTATCTGCATAATATGTATTAGGATTACCATCAGGAACAAAACCATATTTATTTTTGGCAGTACCTCTTCCTTTATCTGTACCTTTATAGGATACATACCAAGGACCCTTCATATCTATAGTTTCTAGTACTTTATTACCTTCATCATCTTTAGTATAATTACTATCTTTTCTCTTATCATCTTCATTTACATAAGGAACTGAAGTAATTAATCCCACATAATAGTTACCAGATCCACCATTATTTGTACCAATTTTATATGATACTGTTCTTTGGTTCAATTCCCAAAGTAAATCGGTATAAGAATAATTCAATTGAGTTGCATCAATTGGTTCTCGGTTACCTCTACCTAACAAGCTACCCCATGTAAGTGCGGTTGTTCCTATTGGTTTTACTGCCATAATATCTTATATTAGAAATGTTCTTTTGTATTATATAAAAATATTCATCAATAAAAAAGAGAAGCTTAAGCTTCTCCTTCTAGTATTTATTTTCTTTCAAATGCAAATCCCCAAGTTCCTTTAGTAATATCACCTGGTGCACATACTGCAACTATATGATATCTCAATCCACTAGGATTTATTGGGTTATCTGTAGTAAACTCATACTTTTCACGTCCAGTATTTGTTGTACTTAATGCATCACCATTATCATTATCAGATGCTGGAGTTCTAACACCTGTATCAAGAGCAGATTCGACATTCATCTGGTTTTTGTAATACATATAGAATCCATCAGGTACAGCAGAACTATTATGCTTACAAAGTTTGTATATATTAGTTGGATATGCAAACCAGCAAGTTTTAACAGATCTGCTTATTGATGCATTAGATTGCTGTGTTTTCCCAGAAGCTGCTTGTAAATTACCATATAAATGACCATGGTCTATATCACCATTAGATCTTCCAACAGCAGCATTCTTCTTACCTAAGAATTCATTTTGTGTCCATTTTTTCCATAATGGATTAGGTTTACGAACACCATTTTCCATTATATAAGGAACGTCATTTGTAGTACCATAGTATATTCTATATCTTGCTGTCAAAGTAAAAGATGCAGATGAATATGAAGGTAATTCAGTAAATTTATCATAAGGTGCGGCACCATCATCAGGTATATATGTTGCTTTTTCCATAAGTTGTTGAAAATACATTTGAGTTGCTGGATTAAATATATATGAATATGCTGTCCAAACAGTAAATTTACCTTCCCTATCAAGCTTTATTTTATCTGATATTGTACTTCTTGTCGAATATAATCCTGTTCTATAATCAGTTTTACCAATTTCGTCAAAAGCGCCTCTATTATCCACAGCATTACAGTATGAACTATAATAAGCTAAATTGTATGAATTAGCATAATCATAAGGAGGTACCCAATTGAATTTATGATAAGGGTCTTTTGCTCCGGTATCATTCAAATATATATAATTAGGATCTGTAACATCTTCATTGTTTGCTACTAATCTCTTAGGCCAGTATTTAGCTGTATCACTCTTCATACCGGCAAGCAATTCTTTATTATGTATTACTTTATCAAATTTTTGGGCTGATATATTAGAATTATTTGGTAATTTAAAGTAAGTTATTTCTCTTACACCTGTAGAATAACCTAACATATTTCCTAATGAAGTACCATATATAGGGTCTATGTTTTCTGGTTTATCAACACCAACATTAAATGCTCTAAATTGTATTTCAAAACTAGTTGTAGCACCTACTTCACAAATACCATCAGAATTCTGACTATTTTGGAAATATGACCATCCAACACTATCATTAGAAATAACTGCATTTGCAATTCTATTTCCAGTATACCAAATAGCATATTGTAAGCTAGGTCTGTAATACTTAGGTTGTACAAGCAATGCTCTCATAACTGTGGTTAGATATGCTGTTGGACCTAATGAATTTACATAGCTATAAGATGTTGGGGCTACAACTTCACCACCTACTATCATACCACCATCATAATACATCTGTCCATTCTTTCGAATATCCATGATGTTATGGCGAGAATTTTCTTTTACATAATTACCGGCATAACTATAAATAGGTTCCTTTTCACTATTTTCGCCTATTTTCTTTTTGTATAAAGTACTAGGACCCTTTGTTGTATCTCCAGTTCCACCATTTCCAATACTGAAAATAGTTTCATAACTGGATTCATAAAAACCAACAGTAGTTGTATTATTAGTACCATCTATTCCAATAGGATATCTACCTGGTAAGTATTTGTTATTTACACGGGCAAATTCATTAGGAATCTTATTAGTATCATTGTTTTCTACTAAGAAACCATTAGCAGAATAATATGATCTGTTGTATGTACCATGTCCTACTTCTGTCTTATTCTTAGATACTGTATAGAAACCATCAGTAGAAGAGTAAGATCCTCTCGCTATAGTACCAACACCACTTGAATGTGAGAATTCTCCATAAGATGATGTATTGTTTCCTTCTGATATAGAACCTATACCATTAGCATAAGTTGATACACCAAAAGAAGAAGAGAAATTAGATTGTGCTGTTGTCCTATTACCACTAGCAAATGATCCTTCTCCATTAGCATAAGTTGATACACCTTGTGAATGTGATGATTGTCCTATTGCCTTAGTATGTTCACCTTCGGCATGACTGTATCTATAAGCAATGGTTTCAATACCTTCTGTATGTGATGATTGTCCTATTGCTTTAGTACGTTCACCTTCAGCATGAGATGAAGTAGATTCTGCTATTGTATTGTTACCTTCAGCATGAGAATACTGTCCATTTGCATGGGTAACATTACCTTCTGCATGGGATCCAGATCCTGAAGCATAAGTACCATTACCTTCAGCATGACCATATTCAGCCGTTGTATAAGATCCATTACCTTCAGCATGACCACCTATTGCATTTGAAGTAACATAAGTTTTATAACCTTCAACATGGCTATAGTTAGAATTAGCTCTGCCATATCCACCTTCAGCATGAGATGCAATGTTGTAAGCTGATGTATAAGTACCTTCTGCATGTGTACTTGTTCCAGCTGACATTGTTCTGCTACCTTCAGCATGGGCATAAGTACCTTTTGCATAAGAGAAATTACCTTCAGCATGACTGTATTCATAAGCATTAGTTTCAATACCTTCTGCATGTCCTCCAGTACCAGTTGTTACTGTATTTACTCCTTCTACATGGGAAAATGAACCCATTGCTTTACCGCTACCTTCAGCATGTGCATAATTAGCGGTTTCTGTTATCTGAGCATTGTTTTCTGCATGGGAATATGTACCTAATACTGTAGATTTGTTTTCTGCATGAGAATAAGATCCCAAATCGGTATTTGTAGCTGAACCTGTAACAGAAGACCCTTCGGTATGGGAATATTTACCATAAGCTTTAGATTCTTTACCTTCAGCATGAGCACCTTGACCACCAGATATAGAATCTTCACCTTCAGCAACAGAATAATTAGCATTAGCTATTGTTTTACTACCAGTTGCAAATGCACCAATACCATAAGATGATGTATTTGTACCAGTAGCAAAACCAGCCTTAGCATAAGTTGATTTTCCTATAGCTATACCATTTTCAAAAGCAACAGAATCAACACCATGTACAAATGCATTGTTTCCAAGTGCTTTAGAATTAGATCCACCAACATGGGACGATGTCGCAGATATTGCTTGGTTTGAATGACCTTCAACATGTGAATAGCTTGAATTTATTGCTGAATTTGATTCACCTTCTACATGTGAATAGGAGGCATTATTGGAAGAAGTATTGCTTGCTCCTTCTACATGACTAAAATCACTACCACCAGTATTCTTATATCCTTCTATATGGGTAAATGATCCAGCTAATGTATTGGACTTACCTTCAATATGAGACATTATTGGTGATTCACCTTTAAGATTATTTGTTATCTTGTAAGTGTTATAGTCATTGAATATTTCATTGTAAGCTAATGAACCCCTATCCTCTGTTGCATCTGGCCATTTACCAACACCAGTATATGATGTACCTAATTGCTTCTTTTTTACAAATTCTCTCTGTAGGAAAGTATTAGTATAAGTAGCAGTCATGATTCTATCAGCATAATAAGAAACATCACTATTACCTTCATTCTTTATTAAGAAAGGAGTATAATAATCTGATTGTTTTTCCCCATTTGGTATTGTTTCAGGTCCTTGAGTTACAACAATTTGACCCTTATATATAGATGAAGTACTAGTCCTCATCTCTTCTTTCAAAGAATCATAACTTGAAGGAAGAGAAGATTCATCCAATGGTTGCTTAGTGTTTCTTCTCATTGAGAATGCAACATCTACAACTCTTCCTTTTGTATCATATACTTGAGATGGAATTTTATTACCCATTTTGTTGGCTATTTAATATATTCGATTTAGTTAAAAATTGACTTCTAAAGTCATAGTATCTGCAAACATTGTGTATTCAACATTTTCTAAATAGAATGTTTTGTATTGTGTTCCGTTGTATACATACTTATCAGAAATATGTTTTTTCAACATTACTGAATTTATCTCAGTTATATCATTTTCAATTCCGGAATTCCAAGATTTCATTATTATTCTTGAATTGTCAAATAATGCACCTGGTAAAGCAACCCAAATAATATATTGTCCTGCTAAATTATTTATCTTAAGTGAACCAGTAGATTCTTTTGAATCAATCAATTTGTTTGATTGTCCACTAAGACCATTTGCCGTTACTGGAGCGCTTTGATTTGTTATACCCCAGAATACTTTAAATGAGAATTTCTTACCTATTTTTGGGAAATCAGTTTTTTCAGTAAGTCCTTCTGCAAATGCATGATCTGTATCTTGTATGTTCAAACTTTTAAGCTGTGGGTACAAATTTACATTAGCTTTGCCATGACTGAACTGATATTTCATATTAGAATTCAATATGAATTCTTTATTTATCAAGTCCAATGCTTCTGCTTTAGTAGTAGGATTCTTTGATATAGTAGATATTGAATTCAACAATCCAGTAACATTATTCAATCCATTTGATAGAGAAGCTGTATTCTTCAATATAGAATTTTCAAATACCATTGTTGTTGAAGAAGCATCATTTAATGATATATCCAATCCAATTGTATCTAAATTCACTTTTGAATTATACTCAATTGCTTCATTAGTCCAATTTTCTAATGAAACATCATTTATGACTATATTATTCAATACAGGTTTCTTATATGGATATGGTTCTATCAACAAATTCAAAAGTTTATCCAATGGGGTATTCTTCCATTTTTCTCCAGTGCATACTTGGAAAGAATTCAAAGATACTTGTCCACCTTCATAAGTTGATGTTCCATAATAAGTATAAGTACCTGTATTTGTTATTGGGTTTCCGCTATCATCATAAGTTATATATTCATAAGTACCTTCATACGTCTTAGATTTATCAACATATTCATAAGTTGAATTTTCAGTTATGTAAGTATATCGCTTTCCTCCATCTGTTATTTCATCTTCTCTCTTAACAGAATACTTATCAATATTCTGAATTTTAGCAAGAGTTGCCATGTGATTTTCTCTATCATTCTTCAAGAAATTCTTTATTTCATCTAAAGAATCCAAGAAATCTGGGGCACCACCAATAATTCTATCTACCCAATATTTTGTATATGTATAGCAATTTTCTTTGGCAGTTGCTACATAGGTATATGTGTCTTCTTTGTATTTATTGAGTTTTACATCAATATTCCCAATATCAACTTTTATGCCATTTATATCCTTATTTATTTTAGTGAATTGTTCAGATGCATAAGTATAGAGATTATTATAACAAGTATCTGTATAGTTATGATTATGTTTCAACCACATTTCTACAGATCTTGGGTTATCTATGGTTTCTACTACATCTTCTTCAGGAGAAAAGTAAGACATTCCAAATGTTTGACTGAATATTGGATTATATGACATTGCAATCCATTCAGCATTGTTCATGTTTTCTTCCTTTTCTAATCCCCATCCACTGGCAATCAAGTTACCACGTAGCCATAGAGAAGTTCTCTTATGGTTGTTTGATAAGTTGCTAGACAGAACTATGAGTGAACCAGTTCTGTTTAGCATCTTAGGTATCTTAGTTGATGATGAAGTAATGAAACTTACTTTATTATATTCTGAAATTGCCATTTATTCAATTGTTTATATTTTACTTCATTGATATTACTTCATCATTAAATGTATTATCTGAATTAGAAGACATATCTATATTTTCTGATGACATATCATAGTTTCCTACAAATTCAATCATATAATGATAAGGGTCTCTTATAAGTGAATTTCTCAAATCAAAATACAAAGACTTTACTATGGAATTACTGTTTGAATTCGTATAATATTCAAATTCTATAGGTATGGACAAGTTTTCACCAACTTCAATATATTTAGAAGCTTTATCTTCTCCACTGGTAAGTATAGTATCTAATGAAAGCAAAGATGGATAGACAAATCCACCAACAAAACTGTTTTGAGATGAGAAGTTTCTTATACTTCCACCTTCACTGATGAATGAACTGAATGTTGTACTATTTGTAAGATATTCATAATTAGCATTATCATTGTTTGAAGAAACCTTTACAATATCTTCATATCGCATCAACCAGTTATTGTCATTAGATAAACCATAATTATACCAAGAAGAATTAGACTTTACCATATCAACATATATAGAATCTGTTGTCTTATTTTCTGTTGTAGAAAGTTCATTCAATCTAGATGTATATTCTAACAATTTCTTATAATCTACACCTTCTTTAGAATTTATGTTGTCAAAAACAAGTCCTTTCCATTTTACACTACTTGTACTTATAGTAGAAGAATGTAATGAACCTTGTCTTGGTCTGTATCCTAACAACACTTGTCTGTTGTTTATTCCAATGTAGTTAGAAGGAGTTATTTGATATTCCAACTTATTTCCATTTGAAACATTTGTTTCATCTTTACTATTCTGTTCGGTAGTTGAGAAATATATAGAAGATCCATTCCAAGCGGAATTCTCTCTAAAGTAAATCCATTGTCCAAGATACTGTGCACATATCTTATTGTTTACTAACATTGGTACTCTTTCAAAGTTAGCTAAGTTTGAATTGTAAGAATCTACATTACAGTTTATCAATGGAGTATTTGTATTGCCAGGGAATATGCTGTAAAGATTCAATCTGACATCACCAGTATTCTTTATTACAATATTCATATTTTTCTTAATGAATATATCAGAAATATGATTGATGTTATATATGTTTACTGAATTCTTTGTATTAGGTGACAACAATATAGAATAATCATCATAAGTCAAATATACTTCAAACTTACTATTTGATTCATTATCTATCAAAGTCTTCCATTTTTCAACATTACTATTTATATCATTAAGCTTATCCTTCAACGATATCATCTTATTTTCTGATGTGTTGAAACCTGAATATATGTTTTCTGGTGTATGGAAGAACGTTTGATCCGAACTTATTACTTTATCTTGTATGTGCTCTGTATATCCATCATCTATCAAGGTTTTTGAGAATGATGAAGTAACTGTATCTTTATCATTTTCTGTAAGTATAGTTGTCAAATCTATATTAGACTTATACTGTGATGGGAATACAACTGTCTTTTCATCACTCCAAGGAGTATATATAGAAATGAATGGTTGTCCAATATTGAGCTTATATCTTACTCTTATGATTACATCTTCACCTTGCTGTATTGGAATATCAATTTGATTCCACTTAATAATGTTATCAGTTGTAGAATAATCAACAAAATCTACACCGACAGAATTGTCAAATACTAGTTTTCTTTGTCTATCTATATTATCTAATCTATTCCAATCAGTAAAAGTAGAAGAATCTATAGATATAAGTTGGTTGTTTTCTTTATTTGTTGATTTGTATTTATATTCAACATCACAACCAATTATCTCTACATCTATTCCATTACCTATTGAAGAAATAAGTTGAGAAAGATATTTTACGTCTGTTACTCCTCTTACTCTATATTTTACTTCATTTCCAGTAACATCCAAATCTGTAGACTTTATGTTTATTTCATCTACTATAGAATTCAACTGTGATTGAAGATGAGTCTTTTCCGTATATAGAGAATTTAGCTGTGTCTTAAGTGAGTTTTGAGTTACTGTTATCTCTTTAGAGAAATCAGTAGTCATGAGCTTGTTTGTCACCTCGTTGATTTCTGATTGCTTAGCAGATATTTGCTGTTGAAAATCATTCTTAGAAGCATGTAAGCTCTTTATCTCTTCATTACTTGTATCATCTACCAAATGCTTATTGATTGGTACAACTTGCAATATGTTTTCAGTATCAAATGTATTAGATACTGCTATTTGCATATCATCAGAATCCTGTAATGATTCCAATTGTGCCATAGTAAAGTTGCTTATTTGTGGATAAGCTGTATTTGTTATACCAAGAATCAAATCACCAATGTTTGTACAATATTTCTTATAGTATTTCAGATAAGAAAGATTGTTACCATATTCATCTTGTACAAAATTACCACCGGCATCTTTTACATAGATAGAATTTAGATCACAAAACAATGGAGTAGACCAAGAAGATCTGGTATTGTTTGATACAGCAGATAAGAATACTATGATATATTGGTTTTCCTCTAATGGTATCTCTACATAATGATAGTCAGAATAATTGTTGTTGTATATAGAGAAAATCATATCAGTATTTTCTTCTGTAGTTTGCAATGCTGTATGGCCTGAAGTTTCTTCTATCTCTATCTGCATATTTGAATAATCTACATTCTTTACTTTCCATGTAGTAGATTGTCCTTTCATACATAAGAAATCTCCGGCTTTCAATTGATAAGAAATAGTTGAATCTTCTGAATTGAAATATTCAAATGTATCTAAATTCAAAATATAAGAAAGCTTTGAACCAACAGAAACAGCATGTGGATTATCATTTCCTAATTCTTCTTTTGTTGGAATAGACTCTATTCTGAATGCACTTCTATATCTTTCCTGCTTAATAGGAATATCAAGTTCACTATCATATTCTTCATAATCATTTCCCTTTGTATACCCATATAAAGCAGTCTTTATATCTTCATAAGAAGAATATCCAGATAAAACGTTGTACATATCATAATCATATATCACTATCTTTTTCATCATCATTGAAGATATGATATCTGACATGTTTGGAACATTTACTTTCAAATAAGTCTTAGGAGAAACTAAGTCTTTTAAGAAATTGTTGTCTTTAAATAATGCAATAGGATTTGCAGATTCCAATTTAGGTGTAGAAGGAGAAATTCCATTCTTAACCATCTTTATCTTATACAAGTCATTTGTTGACTCTAACCAAGCTTCACCAGAATTTGGAAGTTCTATTAATGAAGATAATGAAGAATCCAACTGCTCTATCTTATTGTCAAGATATAAGAATGATGGTATTCTTAAAGTTTCCCTTTCACCCTGAGGGTTTGTTACCACTAAAGATATTTGACTATCTCTAGTGGACAAACTTTGGGTCATTGCTTTTATCATATCATAGCATTGTATGTACATGCCATGGAGTTTTGTATAGTACTCTTTTATAGAATTGTTAGTTATCATCAGTTGATTTCTTCTTTAATATATCCTTATACTTAAAAATACTTTTATCTGCTTAACCTTCACGTTGAACCCACTGAAGTTGCAGACCTTCAATAGAGGCTTCAAGATAAGATACTTGATATGTTATTTGATTTTTGAAATCCATTATGTCGGTTCGAAATGTGTCAAGATTGTAAGCTGTCAAAACTGAACCAACAGCAGATTCTAATGAAGTTACTCTTTCACTTAGCTTATTCATTATCTTTGACATATCAACAAACTTATCTAATACTTCATTTTGTCTAGATAATATCTGAGCAAATGTACAATAAGCTTCCTTCTTCGCATCATTTGTTATTTCACTAGGCATGTAGTCAGAAGTAGGAAATGGTTTAAACTGACTAGATAATGATAAAGACCAAGATGGAGAGAATCCAGTTGACAAATCAGACTTCAAAGTTACAAATTGCGGGCCAGAGAACCAAATACCTAATGGCATATTCTTAACACACATTTCTTTGTCTTCATCTTCATTAGTCAAATTCAAATGATCTGAAGATTCAACATTAGTAGAATTTGTATTGTAGTTCATATCTACTAAATCGAATAATGGAATAAGCAAGTTGAATGATACTTCATTCCATTCTTTCACATCATTATGGTTTGTAAAAGATATTTCTTTCAAAGGTGAAGTCAATTCATAATAATGAGTACCATTTTCATAATTGTCATATTCTGGTTTCAAATCTTCTACATAATGTGGACCTATATATTCTTCTTTTATTTCAGATGCTTTTATTATATCTTCCAAAGTCTTTACATATTCTGGAATTTGCTTATCTGCTTCTGGTACCATCATAATATAAGTATTGTAATCATCAGTATCACCAGTAGAGATATTGTGTGTTCTCTTGAATTTTATCTGTTCTTCTGTACTGAGCTTACTATATAAATTAGTATATAAATTATTAGATGCAACAGGGTTTATAGAAACTGTATTCTTTTCATCTTTATCAAAATCTAATTCTTTTACATATTCTGATTTTGTGGTAAACCAACCATGTAAATATCTCTCACTATTATAATTGTTCAATACATTTTCTTTAGTATCATCACCATCAACTGGAGCCAAAGACATTGTATAATTGCTATCACTTACTATAGTACCGGATTTGAATGATCTGGTATCTACTACACAAATAGTGTCAGAAAATGTTCCATTCCAATCTTGTTCTGTGATATCACCTACATAGTTTATCTTAATGGATGAATCAAATGCCTGTAAAGTTTCTAATAAGTAATTCAATGGAAGCAATACAGATTCTTGATTCATATCTTTACTTACACAAAAATCTCTTAAAGAAGCTAACTTATTTTCATAGTAAGTTACTAACTTGTTTATCAACTGTTGCTTATTCCAAATGAATGTACTCAATTCATCTTCTTTAGTGATAAATGTTGGATCATCTTTATAGTCAAGCAAAACTTTTTCTATAGTAATAGAATAAGGAGAATTTACATTGTTTGACTTTTCAGAAAGCTTAGTATGCTTAGTATCATTTCTATATGTTATCAATGTTGTTTTAGAAAGCGTTGTATTCATTAAGAATTCCATTTGACTTTCTTTGATTGACATACCAGCTTTATATTCAGTTCCAAGACTATCAACATATATCTTATTTATATTTGTACTATCTTGAATTACATAGTTTTCAAATACATTTGTCTTAAGTGTATAAGAGACGTTCTTTGTATCTAATATGGTTGTTTTCCACTTATTGTAGGATTCTATTGCAAAATCTCTTGAATTAAGCTTTGGCATACTGATACATAAGAAAGTAGAAGGATATATCTTGTTATCAGTAGACATCAAATTAGCAGTCAAAGATTCTGTATAGTTAGAGAAAGTCAAGAAACTAGAATCTTGACTTGCTGATTTATAAAATAGATTAGTTTTTCTTTTCATTTGAATTAAAAAATACAACTTCTGTTATATAAAAATTGAAATTTCTAAATAAGTTTCTATATTATATCTGAACAAAATATTATAGTTATGAACAAAAGATATATTACAAGTTATGTGTTTGAAAAAGTTAGTAATCCAGAAAATGGAACAACTAAAGTTAATGTTCAATGGACAATTGACTTTAGCAGACTTCCTAACATGGTATTTTTGCTAGACTTTCTTTCAAATATTTTAACTAATGAAGATTTCAATAATATTGACCCATCACTTCAGTATTGGGACCATCGATATCATACATTTTCATTTGTTACTACTGCTTCTTCTAAAGTATCAGAGAAAGATACATACAATAAAGATACTGGTTATCAAATTGCTTTGATGAAAAATCAGAAGAAAGCAATGCATACTTACAATAAGTTGATTAATGTTATAAATAGTAAAATCAATAAGTATTTTAGGAAACCATTGGAAAGAATTGAAATTAAGAATGATTTTGATATTATTGATTTGCATATGAGATTAGATGAATATAAACACAAATAAAATTAAACATGTTAGGAGATAGACCATTAGTAATTTATGATGTTGAGACAACTGGTCTTGACAAGTCAAAAGATCAGATTATTCAAATTGCATTAGTAAAATATGATTGGAATATAAAGAAAATCATTGATAGTAAGAATTATTATATTCAACCAGAAGGTAGTTATTCTATTCCTATTGGTGCTTATATGGTACATCATATTAATGCAGAATTCTTGAAAGATAAACCACATTTTAGAGAAGTTGCAAGTGAAATTTTTGATTTCTTTACAGGATGTGATATCGTAACATATAATGGATGTTCATTTGATAATGCTATATTGACAGAAGAATTTTCTAGATGTGGTATCTTGTTTGATGTACGAACTTGTGACAATTATGATTGTTTCTATGAAGAGAAACGTATCAATGGAAATCGATTAGGTGATACATTCAAACGTTATTATGGAAAGACAATGGATGAATGTGGTTTAAATGCTCATGATGCTTTATCTGATGTAAAAGCAACTGCAGCTATTTTTGTAAAACAGCAAGAAGCACATCCTTATGAACCAGAAGAAATTCTTACTATTGATAATGTAGTAGCTATGCAAGAATTCAATGGCAAGATAGTTCCATGTTTTACATTAGGAAAGTATAGAGGATTGGGAGTTGAATTTGTAGCAGGTTTCGACCAAGGTTATATTGCTTGGGCAATTGGTGATACTAGTAAGTTTGTTCCATCAACTAAAGAATATTTAAAGAAGTTTTTAAAAGTTTAAAATTTATTAAAATGATTGTAGAAATTAAGAAGACAGAAGATGGTTTTTTTGATTTTCCATCTATGGTAAAGGAAGCAATGTTAAAGGGTGACAAGTTTGCTTTGATGACATTCCGACAGATTATGTCTCGAATTATGGAATTCAAGACACAGGAAGTAAAAGAAGGTCAGCCTCGTCCGGTATATGATTTGGCAACAGAGAAGAAGTTGCTTGAAACTGTACAGAAAGAGTTAAAGAAGGATGTTGAGATTTATTTGAATATCAATACAGCAAAATCTATTGCTAATGCTTCTGAGTCACAGAATCAGCTCAATATTGTGAATGAGCTTCTTCCAAAGCCAGCTTCAGATGATGAAATCAATGAAGGTGTAGCAGATTGGGTAATCAAGTATGGAGAAATCACTTCTAAGGATATGAAGGCAGTAATCAATCATGTTGTTGCTGGACACCCAAATGCTCGTAAGTCAGATATTGCTAGAATTGTAAAGTCAAACATTAAAAAGTAAAATAAGATGAAAAGTAGAACTATTTTGAAGTATCAGTATGATGAGATTGGAACTTTCTTGTGTAATACATATATTGAGAAAAATCATTTAATGGAAAAGAAAGCAGAAGCTCAAAAGAAGATTTCTGATTTAATGGCTGAGAATTTACCAGATATTGTAAAGCAGGCATATAAACAATATCCAGATTATTTTGAGTTGAAGAAACGAAGTTTCTATGACATCGCTAGATTTGTTGATGCAAATACTTCACAATATGATCCAGAGCAACCAGGTGCATTGGGTAAGATAGAAAGTAAAAAGAAGAATTATAGTCCAGAATCTATTGAGTTTGCTAACTATATTTATGATTCATTGAATAAGCTTGATCTTGTAAAGTATTCTGGTTCAAGTTACTTTGGGTATAGTACTAGCAAATATAATGTCTTTAATTTTGACTTCATTGGTCTTGAAATCAGCAAGAGTTGTGATACCGGCAACAATCGTTATTACAATAGTCGAGATGATGTAGATGTAATTGCAAAGTATGCGTTGAATCATCCTGAAGTGAAGAAAATTTTCTTGAATTACTTTATTGAAACAATGAAGTATTTGAAGTTCAAGAAGGATATTTCTTGTGCATTCTCTACTATCACTACTACTAATATGCTTAAGAATGAAATTCCTGAAGCTTATGACTTCTTCTATAAGAAGTATGGTAAAGAGTATGAGAAGCAGGATAGTTATGAGAAGGATCGTAAGAAGGCAGAGAAGAAAGCCCAGTGTGATAAGATTGAAGGTCTTCGTGCAGCTATTTCATAAAGTCTAAATTGGTTTAACCAATTTTTAAATATGAAAACACTCTCGAAATTATTAGAAGAAAAAATGATCCAGTCTAATCCAGACAAATTGGATATGGACTGGATCAATAATGATAGACCAGTTATTACAAAGTCTGGTTATGAAGTAAAGATAGATTCAGTAGATTATAAAGAAATACCAAACCAGTTACACGGTAAAGTATTCTTTTCAGAAGGACCTGTTGATGGATGGGTATGGGATGAAACTGGTAAATGCATTACTTGTAAAGACAGATATGGTAATGGATATAGACCAGGTGATGATGAAACGTTGTTGAAGAATAATGATTAATTTCTTAAATAATTTAACAATCATTAACATAATATTACTGAACTTTTACATAATCAAATACTATATTATATATGTATGATAAATGAATATCATACATAACATAATAAATTATTAACCCTTTAAATTAAATCTTTTTAATGAGTAAAGAAACAAAAACAAAAAATCTCATTGGTGCTCGAGTAGATGAGAATGACATTTTGAATTCAATGTTTACAAACGACAAGGATCGAATTAAGTTCAATTCACGAGCATTTGCGACAATGTCTATTGCGAAAGCATTTGCAAAGACTTACGGTATTGAATTGTCTGAAGATGCAAAGAAAGATAAGGCAATGAATACTGTTACTAATATCGAAGTTGGTCAACTTTATCTTGGTGAAGTTAAAGAGTTTGACAAGAATGTTTTGACATTCACTATTCCTGGTGTTAAGGAAGAGCTTATTTGTAAAGAGAATTTCAATTCTTGTATTGATGCAATTCGTAACTATCTCATGACACATAACAACCAGTTGATGTTTGAGGTACGTGAGAAGAAAGACAACACTTACATTGTATCTGTTTCTAATGGTTATTTCCGTTATTGGATGCATCAGATTGAGAATGATATTCAGAAGGAAACACCTATTCCAGTTCATATTGATGAGGTAGTCAAAGGTGGATTTATTGCTCATGTCAATATTAATCCATTGGTTGATCTTACAGGTAAAGAGTATGTCAATTCGGTATTCATTCCTGGTTCACAGATTGTATTGAATATTGAAAAGGACTTTGATAAGTGGGTAAATCAGGATATTGATATTATTCCACAGAAGGTAGTTGACTTCAAACGTGATTATGCTACTGGATGTATTGAGAAGTCTATTGTTGGTTCACGTAAGCGATTGCTTCAGCTTGATGGTTATCAGAATTTGTATGACTTGTGGTTGAAAGAACGTCTTGCAAAGAAGAATGATAATGTTACTTATGAACGCCCTGTTTTGGATGGACATGTTACAGGTATCATTAATTCAGCTAAGAAGCAAGGTGTGTTTATTGAACTTGATGGTTTGAATATTACAGGTTTGATGCCAATAGATCCTAACAAGTTGCTTGATTTCCATCCAGGTGATCCTATTAATGTTAAAATTAAGGAGTTTGAAGTTCAAGATGGTAAAGATGCATTTAAGACTACACGAAAAGGTCGAGTAGTTGTTTGCAACACACGCCCAGTATTTGAACTTGCTTAGAACTTGTTTAAATAGAAAATGGTGAAATTCTTAAGAATTTCACCATTTTTGTTTTATTATCCTCTCATAAAATCATTATATGATATAATTGTTGGGCCAAGTTTGATAGTATTGCCTTTTCCTCTAATAACAATATCAAATTCACCAACATCACCATCATCTTTCGAAGTTACAGTTAAACCATCTGTCTTCTTAAGCCAAGCAATAGCAGCTTTTCCTGTAGTTAAAGGTTTTGAATAAACCCAACCATCATCAATAGCATCAATCAATTCTGATTCATCGATAGGATCATCACTACCTTCACCGAGTAAAAATCTTAATACATCTGTACCTTTTTGATTTTTTAGTACTTCCTTAGATTCTGTCAATAAGGATTCTAATAAACTTTCATATATATTCTTTTTTTTTGTTACATACTAGAACCATCTGTTCTGGTTATTCCTAAGTTAGAGTTTGAACAGCAATAATGTAATATTTTTCCGGCATTCTCATATTCTGCTTAATAATTTCTACAAATACCTTTGCGGCTTTTTACTTTATCATTATTTAGTTAGATGGTTTCAATGTGGCACTTGTTGGATTAAAGTTAAAATTAATTGTACCAAATTTCTTATCTTTAATAGTAAATTGTGCAGTAAAACCATATTTAGCTTCATCAAATTTAACAGATATTGGTTGATTAAAGTTTGATTGAATGATCGATGCTAAACCATCCTGATCATAATCTTTATGTGTTAGTTTTTTAATAGTATTATTAAGTTCTACATCATCCAATAAATCACCACATCTTGGTGCTAAATCTCCGTCTTTTGCAAGATCATCGCAATCTTCATCAAAATACCAATTGAAAAAATCTTTTACTGTAGATTTTACTGTTCTTGATTCAAATAATGCGATATTTAAACTTTCTAATAAACTTTTCATATATATTCTTTTTTTTTGTTACATACTAGAACCATCTGTTCTCATAATTCCTGAGTTAGATAGAGAATTATCTGCTTGATTAGCAGCTACTTGTGATGGTTTATCAGTTCTTTGAGGTGTATTGATACCTTGTCCATTATCATCTTTATTCTTTTGCTCAGTATCTTGATCTTTATTATTTTCTTGGCCATTATCATTATTCTCATCTTTATTATCAGAATTATCAGAGTCTGATTTCAAATCATCTGCAGTACTTGGATCTTCAGCTATAGTAAAGCAACAAGCATCACCAGTTCTTCTTACACCGATGAATCCAAGCATGTCATCAATAACTCCTTTCAATTCTTGATCCATTCCATTTGGATTATCAGCATCATTTACCCAGATACCATTATCACCTAAACCATAAATATTTACCAGGGTTTTTGTAACAGTAGCTGTCTTACCAAATGGTTTTCTTACATCGTGTTTGTAACGTAAAGCAACTGATTCATTGCCATCTTCATCACGAACCGCAGTTATATAATAATTCTCTGGCATTCTCATATTTTGCTTAAGAATTTCTGCAAATGCCTTAGCTGCTTTTACTTTATCGTTACTTGCTAACAACTGTCTTATATCTTTCTTGGTTGTATCTTCAATTTCTTGATCCGGTTGCCATGCATCTTCCTTTATCTCACCAAACTGATTATATTCTATATCACCAATATGTAGTTGTTTTTGTTCATGGCAAGCAATCTTTGGTAATGATTCACATGAACTATTATCACATGGCCCATTATATCCATAAGATTGCTGAATATCTGAAGGACAAAAATATAAGAAATATTCTTCACCAACAGGAACAATCTTTATGCATGACAAACCTTGCATTGATACATAAGTGAAAAGAGAAGTTCTGTCATTCCATACATTTGTATATATGGCAGTTCTAACATCTTCTTCAGAATGCCATAATGATGATGTACATTTTAAAGAGAAATTATCTTCTGCCTTTGTAACAACCATAGAAAGTTGAGATGAAAAGAAATTTCTTACATTTGTTACTATATTATCCACAGGAGTCAAATGATTAGTTACACCAACCTTATTTCCCAATGGTTGGTTATCAAATGACTCCTTTATCATTGACAATGTCTTCATTTATTGAATTTCGTTGAAATTTATAGTTAAAAATATATTCTACTGTTTTTTGGTGGATTTACTTTATAATATAAGTCCATGCTAGTAAGTTGCTTTCCAATTGTTGTTTCTTTATCTGGATATCCCCGATAAAGCTTGTTTTGCATATATTCCTCTAATGAATTGCAACCAACATAATTATGTAAGCAACATACTTCTTCTGGAATTTCTTTAGAATCTATATAATACAAAGGAGTTTCTCTAGTAAAGTTTCTGATAGGTAATCCACACTTCATTATTGTTTTGAAAGCATTATTCTGATAAGAAGATCTGTTACCATCATTGTATACTATAATGCTCTTTATCTTCAGTATTTTAGAATCAATATTGTCTTGTATAGTTTTTCTTAATGAACTGCAATTGATTTCTTCATCCCCATCTATGAATATGCAATGGGTAAAGTCATTCAGATAATTATTGTAAACATCACTATAAGCTTCAGATAATATTTCATGTTCTCCTCTATATTTAGAAATCAATTCTACATTAGAAAAATCAAGAATATCTTTAGGATCCTCTCCAGATATATCATTATTGTCAATAACAAAAACTTTAGAAACACCAGAAGATATTATCTTAGAAATTTGTTCATTCAAATGATAGTTTTCATTCTTAACTATCATTATAGCAGCTATCTTTATCTTATTCACATGAGGTAAATTAGATTGATAACCTATTCTTTCTGATAGATATTCATTCTCATTCTTTATTTCACATTCTGATATGACATCTATATCTTTAAAATCATCAAGAATATTTTGCCAAAATCTTATATTCTTATCAAAAGCATGAATAAACAGTGGCAACTTATGCTTTGTCATTTCATAAACAATATCTGCATTCATATCATAAGCAAATGAGGTAGCAACATCAAAATTTGGTTTTCTGAAATCCCAAAGCATTGGCACTAACTGAGCAAAGTACAAATCTTCATATATAGAATACATGTTGCTGTTCATTCTGTTATGCTTATCAATATCTTCTTTATTCTCTCTAATGAATTCTCCAGTTGGATCAGTTACTTCTATCATAGTAGAAATATTTCTTAAGCTAACTCCCCCGTTACCAACAGCAGGAACATTGAACCATCTTGCATTCTGTGCTATGATAGGTGCACCAATATAGTCATAATTCATATCAATATATTCTTTAAGACTTCCTCCAATACAATATCCATCAGTTTGATATATCAAAGCATATTCATGTTCTTTGAAAGTATTCCAAAATTCATAACTTTCAAGAAGATTAGAATAAGATAAAGTTGATAAGAAATAATCATAAGAGAATGGTCTCAATATTACATCATGGTCAACATATCTTTTCCATTCTGCTGTACCTAAATTTTCTGGATATATGAAATAGACTTCATAATCAGAAAAATCCTTCAAGTTTTTTGACAATGATTCAAGACTGAACTTATCTAATAATCCAGGAGTTTCTTTATATATTGGTATGATAATGCAATTTTTTTTCATTTTTAAATATTGTTAATTTTAGGGTTTGAAGTGTCTCCAATAAGTCATTATATTAGTAAGAGTATCCTTTGAAAAATGACCTTCTGTGTACATACCTGTTGGTAATAATCTTGTAGGTATGATATGAGTTTGGCTTCTCAACATAGGTATGTACATTCTTACTGCAAAACCTATTTTATATTTCTTACATAATCTCTTAAGTACTGGCCAATTGATGTATTTATTTACTTTATGTACAGGTTCATTGAATTGCAATTGATAATATTGTTTGAATACTTCATATATTGAATTCATTACACGTGTTCTTGCAAATGGTGGAAAGTAATGGATATTTACACCAATCTCACGAATATTATTCTTTTTGTCTTTTGCTAAACCAAAAAATACAGTCATAGGAGTTTTGTCATAATACTCCAAATCTTCTGCTGTCTTAGGTGTGGCATAATTGAATACTACTATCTGTCCAGGAAGAATATACTTAGTAGTAGCTTTAGTATTTATGAGAATTTCTCTATAAGCTAAACGAGAACGCAAATTGATAGGTCTTCGTTTTAATGGGTGTTCATTAACAGCATCATCTAACCTAAAATTCTTAATTTCTTCTTGTTGATATATCCAATTATCTATTTGTTGTAATCGTTGATTCTGTGTAGGCATTTAAATTATAAAATAAATTTACTGGAAGAAACGTTCTGTTACCAATATGAATTTCATATTATGTTCTTTAGCAAAGGTCATACAAGCTTTCCATTTGTCACAATTCTTTATCCATTGTTCTTTTAACCAAACAGAATCTTGTGGTCTAGGTTTCTTAGTTTGAGCATAAGGTTTTACTTCTACTATTGTCTGATGACCATCAGCATTCTCTATAATGAAATCTGGATAATAGTTTGCCATACCTTTCTTTAATCTGCTATAATATGGTATGGCTAAAGATTCAGATACCCATCCAGTAATGCTAGATTGATTTTCTACATATTGAATGAACTTCATTTCCAACCCAGATCTTGCAATTACTGGCTCTTTTTCCTTGCATTTTTTGAATTTTTCTGGTGAGATGAGTGTTTGATGGTAGTAACTGTTCTTTCTTGGTTTTACATTTTTTATGAAGTTATCTGACTTTGCCATATATTAATATAGTAACTTTATTATTAAAAATTCACATTTTGGTTTGAATTTTATTTGAAATTTTTTAGTTTGTTTCTAAATTTATTTGCAACAAGATTGAAATAAATCAAGATTGTTCTATATTATACATGTCAATAAAATATTAATAATTTAAAATGATTATGATTATGAATACAAATACAAATAATATTATCAAGGTGAACATTCATGTTTTAAACAAATTTACTAACAAACATGAAATTGTTAAAGTTTCTGTAAGAGCTAATAGTGTTATGGAACTTTGTGAAAGACTTGCCGGAGTAAATGGAAGAAATCTTCACTATCTTCTTGCTAGACCAGAGCTTTTTAACAGAACAAGATATTTCTTTTCATGCTTTACTAAAGCATTTAAGAATTACCTTTATTATGAAAAGGAAATGGGACCATGCCACAGATTTGAATATGACGGAATCAGTCTTGATAAGTAAGTATCAATTATTAATAAAACAAAATATTTTTGAATGAAGTCATTATTGTCAATGATATTTGAAGCTGGTATACCATCAAAGATTATCAAGAAGAAAACAAATATCATAAAGAGAACAAATCAATATAATTTTGGTGATAAGAATGATACTGTATCTGGTACATATAACCAAGAAGATGAATATTTTAAGAATAATTCACAAGGTTATATCATAGATAGGAAAACAGGTACTAAACATGATGTAGTTGATGCATCATATAATAGTGATAGTGGTGCCATAGCGGGTGGTGCTATAAATTGGGTTCTCTATATTTCAAATGTTGGCCCTATTAAGAAATTGAAAGTATCAGGTTATCAAGGTATCATGTCAAGCCCATCAACAATTACTGCTAGTCATATCATAAGTCATATTAGTGATGGATATTATCTGGAAGATTATCTTGCAATTCATAAAAGGGATATTGCTAAAGGTGATAGAGATAAGATATCAGATATCATAAGTAATGGTAATGCTGATGCAAAGTCTTACAGAGATGCTAAAGAATCTAGAATGCAAGAAAAGAAAGTAAAGTTCTTTCAAAATTATGGTTGCTTAAGCAGATCATTTGGACATGTTGGATTTATTGTAAAAGATGATGGTACAGTTAAGTTATATCAGAATACACTTTTAGCACATAATTCATTGAAGTCTAAAGAAAGTGATTCATATAATGCTAGATATGTAGACAATCCAAATAGTAAATCTGTTGCTGAGGCTGCAACCAATACAGCTGCTGAAAATGTTGCAGAATTGTTGAAGCAAGAAATCAATCCTGATTTGAAGGAACTTAAGGGTATAAGTGGTATTGTTGCATTCAAGAAGAAAAGAGATTCAGGTGAATTAGAAGATATTACTTATGAGCAAATTTTCTATAATATCAAATCTAAGAAATTTGTCATGCTTAATAATCTTGGTGAATATGATTTGATGGGAAATACTACAAGGTTTAATCCAAAAGAATCTACAGTAGAAGTTGTACCTTACATTCAAAAATTGAATATCCCAACAGATAGTAGTACATCAGAATTTGGTAAGGATTTGAAGCTTAAAGCGGTTAAAGAATGGGACAAGTCAAGAAAGAAAGGTAGAAGAGAATATATTGATGCAAACTACAGAAAATTCTTAAATGCTTTTAATGGAGTTCAAACTAAAGGTAAAGCACAGTCTAAAGCACGTGATGAGTATGATGAAGAAACTGAAAGTAAGAAGAAAGGATATTTGCCATTTGAATTCTATGCTCAGTTCTGTAAAGGTGGTAAAGTTGTAGGTATAGATAAAGATGATAAGATTGAAAAAGCCAAAGATAAAGCTGCAGTAAAAACAAAGACAATTAAAGGCGGTCAAGAAAAGATGGATGCTTGGCATAATGGCACTCGTAAACAGAATGTAAAGAGTTGTTCAGATGATAAGCTTAAAGCATATTATAAGATTTGTATAGATTCTGGTTACAGGGAGGAAGCTGAAAAGTTAAGAAGTGAAGCTGATTCTCGTGGTTTGAAGTTGAATGAATCAATATCACTTAGTACTTATGCTGAATTATTTTAAATTAAATAAAATTAATATATATATATAAAAATGAAATCTATAGTAGAATCTATTAATGAAGCTAAAAATTTTTTCTTTGCTTTGGTTGTAAAATCTTCTGATGATAAAGTTAAAATATTTAGTGTGAAGACAAACTATAATGGGGTAGATGATTTTGCTTCAGATATAGCAGCAAATGACGATGATGCAGATACAATTGAATCTTGGTTCAATGTAGGTGTACAGTATTCTCGTTATGATGGTTTTAATGATAAGTTCAAGAAATTTCTTGAAGGTGTAAAAGTAACAAAGGATAATTTCTATACTATTATGCCTATTCAAAATCTGAAGACAAAACCTAATGGAGTTTACAATTTTAATTAATAAACGAATATGAAAGACGAAATTGATTTTTAAACAAATTAAACTTTAAAATAAATGAAATCAATAAGTGATTTTTTAGTAAATGAATCAAATAATAAAAATGGATATGTAGTTTGTTATGGTGAATCACGTGATGATGAATTAGATGCTCTATTGATAGAAACTGATTATAATTTGGATAAGATGGGAGATCTTATTTATAAGGGCAATTCTAATGGAGATTTAGCTAAGTCATACTTCAAATCATTATTGAATAGCGGTTTAAGTTCTAGTGCACCTAATAGAAATCTATATTCAGATGGATTCATTAAATATCTTAAAGATAATGGCATTACAAATGATTATATAGTTTCTATAATGACACTTAAATCATATTTGCAGTATTTTAAGAAAATGCCTAAGTCAGGAACAGAATTTAATCTTTAATATATAAAGCACTATGAATGAAATATTTCATGGTGCTTTTCTATTTTTAATATAAGAATACCAATGTTCGGTATTCGGAAATATATCTAAACACGTATAACATTAATGAAAAAGAAAATCCTTTTAACATTAATGTCATTGTTTTTAGTGGTTTCTACTCCTTCTGGTGCTGAAGAACATGGATTGGCAAAACATGTGACTGGTACTGTAAAGGTTGAACATGTCGAAAAAGTGGATTCAGCGCAAGCTGTTTTCATGAACAAGAAAATTGCCCTTGAAAATTGTAAAGTTGTATTAACAAGTGAAGTTGAAGAGTATATTAGAAAAAATACTACAAGAAAATTTGACAGAGACATTAGTAGCCACATTGTAAAGGAGTGCCTTGACAATGACATTGACATTTGCTTTGCATTAGCACAAGCACAGAACGAAACTTGTTTTGGAACAACAGGTATTGGTAAATCAAGAAAAAGTATGTATGGTGTATACAAGACTTATAAGCATCGAAATCATTCTACTACTGCTTATATTGATTTATTGAAAAGAAAATACCTAGGAAAAAAGAAAACAGTTCACCACTTAATGAACAATTTCGTTAACTTAAATGGTCATCGTTACTCATCTAATAAGAATTATGAAAGAGAATTGAAAAGAACTTATGAGTGTATAAAGAAAAAAACAAAAATATTCAAATTACAAAATGAATGCAATAAGCTCATGGAATAAAAAGTTGGGACAAATGGTCCTAACTTTCGTACGCAATCACAAGAGAATATTGATAGAAGTTTTCTCAGTGGTTGCATTTTTTGTATTTATAACTTTGTCAATCAATAAATGCACTTATTACAAAAATGTAAATGATAAGAATATTATAGCACTTACTGATTCTGTAAAGTATTATAAAGGTAAGTATGGTAATGAAGTAGCAAAGAAGACAATGATAGAAACTGATTGCAAGAACTTGCAGAACATCAATGATTCTCTATATAGAATGATACAAAGTATGCAAGTAAAGAAACCAGATATAGTAATAGGAGGATCATCATCAATAGATAATGGTAAGCATGATACTGTATATATACCTACTGCCACTGAAATAACTTCTAAGAATATATATAGGAAGTTTGATTTTTCTAACCAGTACAGAGAACTTACAGGTAATGTAAATTATACTAATGATACTTTAGGATTGCACATAGAAAAAGACAGAATACAGTTCAAGTATGCATTAGCTATCAAAGATAATGCTGTATATATGACTTCGGACAATCCTTATGTAAAGTTCAATTCAATAACCGGGTTAACAATACCTAAGCAAAAGAAAGAAAAGAAATTTGGAATAGGTCCATCCATATTTGGAGGATATAGCAATAAAGGATTTGTTTATGGTGGTGGAATAGGATTGCAATATAATTTCATAAATTTTTGAAAATATCTTGAAATTTTTTGATTTGATTCTATATTAATCATGTCAAATAATAAATATTAAAATTATGAATATTATAAATATTATGAGTTTCTTTAGTATTACAATGTTTATCTTTTTAGGTTTTGTAGTTGTACTTATGATAGATATAATCATAGATAAATACTTTAAACATTATGATAGTAGTACCAGAAATACTTTCTATTGTACTAAACAGACTTTAGCAAAGCGAAGAATGCAGAAAGATCCTTGGATTTGGTATGGTACTTATGTTGATAAATATGGTCATAAGAAATGGTTCAAGGAAGCTGCAAGAAAGAGATTTATTGTTGATTAATCAAACAAGTATTGAAATTAAGAGATTAATAACATCACTGAAGTGATATTAAGAACAGAAGTTATGGAACAGAATATTGTAAAGACTGGTTTGACAAGAAGTAAGAATTGTAAGAAGGCAATAGCTACATATCCTAATTATCGAGTTTTTTGGAGATCTGGATTCGCTTATCGTGGCGCTGGAGAACGTGAAATCAAACGAGAAGGACAACGTAAGATTTTATGTCCTGGTGGATTTTTCTTAGGAACATTTGATGATGAACTTCAGCTCTGCTTTGATTGGGCTTGTGCACAAGATATGGTTATCGATCATGATAAGAAGGAGATTCATATCAATGGATTTAGTGAAAATGATATGTATTAGATGATTAGAATATGGAAAAGAAAGTTTATGTATACCCAAACCCAGTAAATGGTGAATTCATCAAGAATATTCTCCCATTACTTAAGAAGTATAAAGTAAAAGAAAAAGATATTGATACTATTGCTCTGTCTGTTGAAGAATCTTATCATATTGGGTGGTCAAGCGGATATCATGATTGTGAAATGGATATTGATGAATCTATATAAGAATTTAATAATATGGACTTGATGGACATTTATAATATAAACAAAAAGTTAGCACAAGAAAAATTGAATTCAGATAAGCCAATCAAATGGATTGCTATTTATAATAATAGTAAATTAGAAATCAGAGCAGGTTATGTTTTGTACCATAAAGATCTTCGTAAGAAGGATGAACCATTACCTATTGGTGGTGGAATATTGAAAATAGAAAGTCAATCTGATGCAACTTGGAAGCTATCACTTGGTGGTAAGTCTGATGATTTTGGTGCTTGTGATTTGCTTTCATTTAAGAATGAGGATATTGACTTATATCCATTGATTGATTTCTTATGTTGGACATTATATTTTGATGAATATGTAAAACCATTTGATGTTGATATCAGATTCTATCCATATTTTGTAAAGAGCTTACCTAGCACTGATGAATTCAATTTGACTGATACATTCAGAAAGCAATACGAAAAATATCTAGATGTTTAATAGATGAGTAGAAAGATAGAATTTCAAGACTTGAAGTTTGTTTGCGGATGCAAAATATTGTCGCCTAAAGGTTATTCTGCAATCACATTATTTGGTACAGTGTATACAAGAAAGAGTGCAGATGTAGTTTGGAGATATCTTCAGACGAATAGAGGTAGGATTTGGGCACATCATGAAGCAATACATATCTATCAGGCAGATACATTTGCTTATATGAAATGGTTTTGGTTTTATTTTATATATATTTGTGAGTTCTTGAAGGCTTGGCCATTCTTCATGTCTTGGAAGCAAGCATATAAGACAATCGTATTTGAATATGAAGCATATATGAAACAAGATGATTTGTATTATGTAAAATCAGCTTGGTGGGATTATATACGTACAAATAAAGTAAGAAAAACAATATCGTTCGGTTAATTATTTTTAATCATAAAAAAAAAAATAGTTTTATGAAAAGTCTAGTAGAATGTCTGTTAGAAGAAGGTCTTGTCAAATTTGACAATAAAGAAATTGTTTCCAAAGAAGAAGCATTTAATTTATTAAGTACTAAAAAAGGTTATCATTTAGCATTTAAAGGTGTTAAATTTGATAGTGGTGTCTTTTATATGTTAAAAGGTAAGAAAGGACAACTTGAAATATATAAATCTACTGATAATCATGACAAACCATGTTTTAATTGGTATTGTGCTGTTGGTGGTAATGATGATAGTGGATTTTTATGTTATTTAGATGCAGTGAAGTCTATTGATGAATTATTTAGCAAACTCATTGATAAATCTGTAGTTGTATCAATTGTAAATACACCTAGTCTAGCAAAAGCAAAAGATTCTGATAAAATTGAGATATATCATTAATAATATTGAATGAATCTTAAGTTAATAAGAAAATGGAAAAAAGAAGGATATACTATCGGGCAGCTTTACGTTGATGGTGTATTCTTTTCTAATACAATAGAAGATAAAGACAGAGGTCTTAATCAGAATATGACTAAAGAAAAGATCCTGTTCATGAAGAAGCCTGGTATTACTGCAATTCCTACAGGTACTTATGAAATTGTATTGAATGTACAAAGTCCTAAGTATAAGAAATCTAAGACAATGATGCAATTTTGTCAAGCATACATGCCTAGATTGTTGAATGTACCAGGTTATGATGGTGTATTGATACATCCAGGTAATTCCGCATCAGATACAGAAGGTTGCATCATCCCAGGAAAGAATGATAAAGTGGGGTTGGTAAGTAATTCTACTAACTACTTTAAAGAACTTTACAATAAGATGAAGATTGCAAGCAAAAGTAGAGGAGAGAAGATTACTATAGAAATCATTTAAAATAATGAACATCACTTTCAGTTCTGCTCAAGAACTAAAGTTAATGAACATCACTTT